>Ga0137307_100620_pt1 | contig 43770 bp, 41 predicted proteins | sample NAcewD2O_March_2_FD_97180 | JGI IMG/M metagenome (GOLD analysis project Ga0137307, IMG submission 97180) | Mouse cecal microbial communities from Vienna, Austria - N-Acetylglucosamine amended D2O_March | ecosystem: Host-associated > Mammals > Digestive system > Large intestine > Cecum | place... | reverse complement strand
TGGGGGGATCCCCAGCCAAAGATGACCGGTATCCTAAAGCAATCAATATTATAAACGAAGAGTCTCGAATATCATATGTCGATTTAACTTTACCGAAAAATGACGATTTAAAATTTGCTTATTACAATCAGAACAAAGAATTGATACAACATATCAGAACAATGGAACGGGAACAACATAAAGAAGAACGTACCAAGTTCAATGAATATGTGGATAAGATACAACGATACTTCCCTTATATGGAAAAGCTGTTACCGTTAATTGACTTCTGCCAAAACACCTTGAAATTCTCTGAAAGAGTAATTCAGGAGTTGTGCATGTTGAAAAAGGTTAGGCTGAAAGGGGATTTCTATTCTCCCGAGTTCAACCGAAAGTTCCGTGACGAAAATGCGGCTTTTTCATTTGAGGAGGACAAGAACAAAAAAGGACATTTCCATATATGCGTAAATGACATTCCGCTTGTGCTATGGTTCAGACAGAAAGCGAATGAATGGAGAAATGGTTTGGAGATTAAAAATACAAAGCAGGATAAAGGACTGAAAATATAGAATGTCCTCTAAATTTCACTCCAAAAGCAAATAAAAACATTAGGAGATAGGAATTCATCAGAAAAATCTTCTACTTTTGTAAGCGGATTGAGGTAACTCTCTCCAAGACATACGAGAAAAAGAAGAGGCGTTATGCTTATCTTGAACTTGAAAACGTAGGAAATTTTCAAATTGGATACAAGAATAGCATAGTGGTTCTCACGCTATAGCGTGGGCTGCTATTGTTGCATCTGTATCCGAGGTTTCCTACAACCTTCAAGTAAAGAGTGCGGCATGCAGTTCCACGCTTCGTGGTTTAATAAGTAAAAGCCGAGAGGAACTGAAGGCATATGCATTTGACTATGGACTTATTGTACAAAGAAAAAATAGCAATTTTATATGCTACTAAATGTATGATGACTGCTGGTGGAGCTGTTGTTTCTCAGGAAATGGACTTATTAAACAAAATTTGTTCAATGATACATGTGGGACAAAATGAGTTTAATCAAGCATTGGAAATGTCAGATGAAACAGCTATATCTATTTTAAAAGAAATGTCGCAAGATAAAAGAAATTTATTAGCATATCTTCTTCAGGATATGGCACGAGCAGATGGACACATTAATGAAAGAGAAAGACTGTATTTTCTCAAGGTTAACAAAGAGTTGAAATTTACTAATTTACATAATATTTGAGATTATGGAAACATTTGTAAAAATAATAAACAGTGCAAAAGTGCGCAGTAATTCAGATTTAGTTATCTCTGGAATTCAAGCAAATAAAAACGCTTGGAATGAATACACTTTTTACCCGAATAAAGGCGTGGTCGGTGTTATAATTGGTGAAGCACAAAGTTTCGAGGGAACCATATTTTTAGTACAGTGTGGAGATAAAATAATAGTTCCAATTCTCCCTGATGGAGTGCGCGAAATCACTTATTCTGAGTTTTCGTCGAGATATCCTCAAAACATGCAGGTTGGCAAGACAAGTAGCCAACAGATGAACAGTGCGTTTGATGTTGATGAAATGATGGACTCTTTTGGAAAAATGTTGGGATTCTAAATTTTTTATCATGATAGATATGACACCGGCCCTCACAGAGGGAATAAATAATCTTTGTACATGGAGGAACAGATACACAAGTACCGAATATCCCCAAAAAGTTGTACTGAATATCTTTTATAGACGCTACACCATGAACAAGATGTGGAATGATTTGATGAATATTATCGATCAAAAATCATACAATTCATTCCAAGAGGCAGCTATGACCTTAGAAAAACTTTACTCAAAAACGGCAGTAACAAAAGTTCAGCCTTATTTAGAGTCGTGGATTAAAAACAATCCAGACGAGATTGTTGGCGCAATTCATTATAGAGATTTTATCGGCTTAATCCAAAGAGTTCAGATGGGAAGCAAGCCTGCAAAAGAAGAACTGGAGTTCTCTTATCTTCATTATCTGATAAGTGATAAGGCAACATTGGCATGGGCAGCTTTCTGTGTGACAGGGATTTCGCCGTTAAAAGCTATTACAGAAGTCTCTGGTGCAATTATCCAACCGATGCCTCTAAATGACTATAACACATTAACTGTTGGACTAGGTCAATTATACACTACTCGTTTTCTACAAGACAGATATAACCCGTTGCCGTAAGTTATGAACGAAGATTTGAGCTCATTTCTGGCTGGTCATCCATTAACCCTTGAATTTATTCGTCAGCTAAATGGAAAGAAATTCAGCGACATAAGCCAATATGTCGCTGAATTTCAGACGTATTGCGAAGGCAAACAAATTCCAAATTTTGACAATGAACTATGGTTCAAAATCCTGCAAGAGAAAATTGCCTTATTTAAGGCGAAAAACAAGACCGAATTTTACCAAATTGGCAATAAAGAAAGGTTGTATATTACTTTAGGACAGTTTAACCCATACCTGAAATTAGAAGAATATGATTTGGAAGATTTTATTGAGGAATGGGAAAGCAGAAGAACTGGTCAAAGAAAATATACAGACGAACAAAGCCAACGGTACAAATCATATAGAGAAAGTTGGCTATATGAAGTTTATACATATGACAAGGCCTTTTTAGAGAAATACAAACATGCTGCCCATCCATTGATTCAATCCACTATTGGTAAAGCACTAATTGCTAGTGGAGAACAAAGGGGAATAGGATATCTATTTAATTCACTCACAAGAGCAGTTGTAATGCCTAACATATACTGGCATAACGAAAGAGCAATAATTGGGTATATTGAATCAATATGGGAAATAATCCGTCTCAGTAAACTTGCTCATATATCTGGAAATGAAAAAGGGATTGATGAACCTCTTATCTTCTGCAAATTGCTTAGATTATTGTTTTTGTATATGAGTAGATATATTGAACTTAATCCAGATAAAATAAAAACAGCAGATGTCTATTCCAATCGCGCGGAGTTGTTTTACTTCTTTCCAACAGAAATGCAAAGTTTGTTTATGGACAGCGAGTTTTTTTCGTTATCCCAGACTTGCAATTTTCTTCTGATAAATTTCTCGCTTATCGTACTGCTTCACAAACTTGTCCTGAATTAGTTAGCGGTTTTTACAAACAATGTCTATGGGACTCTAAAAAGATGTACCAATATGGTAATCTCAATTATCCGACAATTGATGGAGGTTACACCGTAATAGAGGATGCAGGATGGATGGAAATTATAGAAAGATGCAGAGTACGCTCACAAATTGTCGCACAGCAAATCTACGACAAAGACTCACAGGGCAATATTTATTTGACAAAAGAGCAGATTGAGTGGCTATTCTTCCATATTTTAGATGCTGGTGTTGACTTACATAAAGACATGAAGGATTTGCGTGATAATTAATTTAGTCCAATTGTCAACACAGTAATACAATGGTGAAAAAGAATCATAATAGTGTTTTCACCATTGTATTTTTGTATCTCGCAAATGGAGTTGCTTAAATGACTTATGACTAATCATTTCTTATAATATCATTTGTATTCTAAATACAAAATAGAGAATAAGTCTAATTTAAATGATAAATTTTAGATGTAAACCGAATGTTTTCTCATGGTTATTTCATACCTTTGATTCGTAAATGAGTTACCCGAACAAGCAAAGCGATGCAGAACACAGCAATTAGAACGGTTGCCAACTCATTACCTCAAAACGAGGTGATTTTTCTAACTTTCTTAGTTTCAGGGAAATATATTTCTTATACAGACTTACGGAAAATCTCCGGAAAATCCATCCATCCCATACTCAAAGTTTTTCAGCAAGTATTTCAGCCTGTCGGCATCCGTTCGTTTTGTCTATCTCTCCTACCTTGAAAACACCGGGAACAAGCACCTCGCCAACCATTTCCCATTTCAGCAATGCAGCGGAACGCTCAATGGGAATCCGTACGCCGTCCATTACACTCATGTCGTCTTCTTCGCAGCAGGTAATCAAAGCGCATTTTTTACCTGCTATATCCTTGCCTCCGACAACCAAAGAGAAAATGCGGTCTATAACTCCCTTGACCTGCGCCGGAATAGAATACCAGTACACCGACATCGTATAAACCACCACATCTGCCTCCAGAATCGCAGAAGCAATTGCATTAAAATCATCGTCGAACGAACATGCTTTACCGGTCTTATAACATGTCTCGCAAGCACGACAACCGCCAATTTTCAGGAAAGCGGCATCAAATCGCCGTATAGTATGGCCAAGTTCTTCGGCACGCCTTACAAACGCTGCGGTCATGGCGAAACTGTTACCATTCTTTCGGGGACTTCCCGTAATAACTACTATATTCATCTACTCACTTATTTTATTGTGTTAGAATTCTGATTATAGGCTTTCGCCACGCTCTTTACAAACTTCATAGCAGCCTCTTGCACTGCCTCATATTCCTTTATTGAATCTCTCATATCTGTTTATGGTTATATTAATCGCTTGCAAAGTTACAGGGTAATGCAGACCTCCGCAAGTACCGAAAAATTATTCAGATACTGAAAAATTATTCGGTATATCCCTGCTGTGGGGATTTATGTATACCTTTGCGGAAGGTAAAAACAAAAGAAAGATGTACGAAAGAAAGATACCCGTAGATTTAAGTTGTCCGCTGCGTCTGACAATGAGTTTGATAGATTCCAAGTGGAAATCCTGTATACTCGATGAACTGCGTGATGCAACAATGCGCCCGAGCGAACTACACAAGGCGTTGCCCGAAGCCACGCCGCGCGTGCTCGACCTGCAATTGAAAGAGTTGGTGGACGACGGACTTATTGTCAAGACCATCTATCCCGAACTACCACCCCGTTCAGAATACACCATCACGGAACTGGGATGTTCACTACTGCCCATACTCGATGCCATGATTACATGGGGAGAAACGAACCGGAATCTGTTCATTCAGAAGTATGGAAAAAGATAGTACCTAAAGCTCACGTTTATGTTTCTGAACCTCAGCTTTGGCACGCTAAACCTGAGGTTCAGGAAACGTATATTGCGCAACAAACAATTACAAAATGCCCGGAAACATGTATCGCACTGTGTTCTACAGAAAACTAATATGGATTACCAACGGAAACCGACGCTTTCATACCAGCTGGTAGAGCGATAGGCATTATCGGTCGGAGTATTCTGTGCAGAAGGGATGTAGCACGACACTCCTGTCGCACCTTCCATAGAGAACCTTCCGACATAAGAGGAATAATTCTCCGCCGTAGTAGTCCAATAGACTACGGCATCGTCAAAAGCCTTTTTCCATTCATCGTATGCCGCATCGGTAGCCACCTGCTCCATCATACCGGCAAAGTCATAATAACCCACACGACTGCTACTGCTGCTTCTGCGTTTATCGTAATCAAATACAACGCCGCTCCGAAGCCAGGCATTGTCAACCGATTCGGTCATGGCACGCTTAGTAGCCTGCGCCAACTGTTCCAAACGGTCGGTCCGCAACACGGATACGGAAACGCCGCCTGTCCAGTTCCAATTGGAAACATCTACATTCGGATTATATCGGGCAGCATAAGGTGAATAATAGGCGGTAGCCATGCTTACAGCTGCATCATCCGCAGTAAACATGGCAGGAACAACCTCATCATAAGGAGCACCGGGACCGGGAATCTCCGTCGGCGACCCGATGAGATAGTCTGTGTAACTGCGCAACTCGTATGCCGCTTCTATAGACTGCATGAAGCAGGCGTCAAATAGAATAAAATCAAAATGGGGAGCCGTTGACAGTATCTCGGCAAATTCTGATATGTTCATCCGATGGTCTGTTCCATCCCCTTTATCTTGCCCTATCCAGCGGGTACCGACACGTAACGGATAAGGCAACCAGCCTTCTCCGTGTGACCAATAGACCAATCCATAGCTATCTGCCCTGTATTGGGGATTCTGAAAGACTTCTGCAAACACTTCCTTGGTCTCGGAAACGCCTACCGAATTACGTTGCCCGTAGTTTCTGACTTCAGTTTCCGTCACAGTTCCTCCAACATTCTTCAGTTCCAGCAAACGGGCGGACTGGCCATTGTCTATATAGACCAGCAAATGAACACCGGCATCGTCCTTCACTTTCGCCATCCCTGTCTTCATCTCAGCCAAGTCCGCCGAAGCAAACGAAGAGAGGCTATTGTCGGCAGCAACGTACACCAAGACAGTCCGACCGCCATTCTGAGGAGTTTCAGTTTCCAACTTGTCATCAACACAGGCGGCCAATAACGCAAAGATGCACATCCACAGGGAAAGATAGAATTGCTTTTTCATGATAGTAAACGATAATCTAATGGGGCGTTCATACGAAAGAAGTCATTAGTTCAGATGAAATGAAATCATTCAGACGGAATGAAATCATTCAGACGGAATGAAGTTCTTAATTCAAGGAAAAAGAAATCTTTAGTTCTGATAACATAGAAGAGAGCAGACTGTTACTCCTCCGGTTTCTTAAAACGGAATGCTTCCGCATCAATTGGAGTCAGTACGATTGTCTTGTTCTTCTTATATTTGCCTTGCACCTTGGTGGCCTCTTTCTCCAGTTTACCCTTGTTATTGGAAAAATAGATCATGCAAGTATAGTCGGGACTACCCAACTCATATTCCAAATAGTTTTTCAACTGATAGGTATATAGCTCACGTTTGGGCAAGAAGCCGTTCTTGTCCAATTTCACACTATCCAATGGCTGAATAGCGGTGTAGTACACCACCGTATCCGTGAAAGAAGCGGCAATGCCGAATGCATACACAGTCTTTTCTTCCTTGACCTTCTTCAACGAAAATGCCGAACACACCATGAAAACCAAGGCTACGGCAAACAATATACGAACGTATTTCATAACAATAAAATTTAAATCACGGCAAATGTAGATAAAAGCAGTGAGATTCCCTCTCTGTATTCCGAATTATTTATGATTTCTCCCTCAGGACTTACGCAAAAAAAAACCGGAGGTCACTGTCGTGACCTACCGGCTTTAATTCCTTTCAGTTGTCGGAAATTGATATTTCTTATTATCCCAAATAAGACTTGAGCAATTTGCTACGATTACTTTGTCTTAATCTTCTAATTGCTTTTTCCTTGATCTGGCGTACACGTTCACGGGTCAAACCGAATTTGTCGCCGATTTCTTCCAGTGTCATTTCCTGCTGTCCGATACCGAAAAACATCTGTATGATCTCTTTTTCCCTATCGGTTAACGTAGAAAGTGCTCTATCAATTTCCCTCGCAAGAGACTCGTTCACCAAAGAGCGATCCGCCATAGGAGAATCATCGTTTACCAACACATCCAACAGGCTGTTGTCCTCTCCTTCTACAAAAGGCGCATCCACCGAAATGTGGCGTCCGGACACCTTCAACGTATCAGAGATCTTGTCCACAGGAATCTCCAGTTCATCTGCCAACTCTTCGGGCGACGGACGACGTTCGTTTTCCTGCTCGAACTTAGAGAATGCCTTGCTGATCTTGTTCAGCGAGCCTACCTGGTTCAACGGAAGACGCACGATACGCGACTGTTCTGCCAAAGCCTGCAAAATGGACTGACGTATCCACCACACCGCATAACTGATGAACTTGAAACCACGTGTCTCATCGAACTTTTCGGCAGCCTTGATCAGTCCTAAATTACCCTCATTAATCAAGTCGGGCAAACTCAAACCTTGGTTCTGGTACTGCTTGGCCACAGATACAACGAAACGCAGATTGGCACGTGTCAATTTTTCCAATGCGATACGGTCACCTTTACGGATGCGTTGAGCGAGCTCCACTTCCTCTTCGACAGTGATAAGGTCTTCGCGACCGATTTCCTGCAGATACTTATCAAGAGAAGCGCTCTCTCTGTTAGTGATACTTTTTGTAATCTTTAGTTGTCTCATTCTTCTAAAACAGATTTGGGGTTGCAAAGTTACGACATTTTATTTAGTTATAAACTAAGAACCTGTTTAATTTTTCTTCAAAAAGTTGTTTATCCGGCCTTTTTCGGACTGTTTTTTCAGAAATCTCCCGAAAAAATGCCAGACAGAAAGAAAATGGATACCAATTTGCCATCGTTTTCCCGTCTTGTCCATCAGGCCTGAATAGCATCATAATAAACAAAAAAAGCACCGACAAGTTATCTGCCGGTGCTTCTTTTCTTTTTTGTTAGCTTATATTACAATCTTCTTACCTTATACCTATCATTACCTTTTATACATTGACCTATTTATTCTTGAGCAATGCTCACCGCATAGCTGGCACGTTTGCCTGAAGGGAACATACCGGTGATGAACAGTACTTGTTCTTGTGTCTTGGAGGCTTCTTTCATTACCTTTTCCATGTCCTCCAGCGTCTTCATCGGCACATTGTTCACTTTCAGGATGATGAAACCTTTGCGGATTCCACCTTCTGCCATCTTACCGTTGCTGACACCTGTCACTTCGAGACCGTAACCCAGATTGAGCTGCTTCTTCAGATCGTCGGGGATGGGACGGAAAGCGGCGCCCAAGATATCCATATCGGCATTCTTCACGACTTTCGTAGTGCCTTGTTCGTTCTTCAACGTAACTTCTACGTATTTCTCTTTCTTGTCACGCATTACTTTCACTTTCACCTTGTCGCCCGGACGATGTTTTGCCAAAGCCTCTTGCAGATCGGCAAACTTGTGTATGGCTTTACCGTCCATGCCGATAATGACATCGTTTTCTTTCAGGTCGGAGCCTGCTGCGGAACCGCCTTCTACGATCTTGCGTATCCAAAGTCCGTCGACAACGTTGTACTTCTCTCTGGCTTCTTTCTTGATGTCACTCACCTTTCTGCCTTCTTCATCCTTCATTTGAGTATCGCCCGGCTCTTCAGTAAGAGTAGTGACCTGAACACCCAGCAACACGCGTTGTACGGTACCGAATTGCTTCAAGTCGGCAACCACTTTCTTCATAATGCTGGTGGGGATGGCAAAACCATAACCTGTGTTCGAACCTGTCGGAGAGAACAGGGCTGCATTGATGCCTATCAGTTCGCCGCGTGCATTGACCAGCGCGCCTCCGCTATTACCCTGATTGATCGCTGCATCCGTCTGGATGTAGGATTCGATGCTCTCTTTAGCCATGCCCAGCGAACGTGCTTTGGCGCTGACGATACCTGCCGTCACAGTAGAAGTCAGGTTGAACGGGTTACCTACGGCAAGTACCCACTCGCCTACTTTCAGCGCGTCGGAATCGCCCACTGGAATAGTCGGGAAGTCGTCGCCTTCGATCTTGATCAGTGCCAAGTCGGTATTTTCGTCCGTACCGATGATGCGTCCCTTGAACTGGCGGTTGTCATTCAAGGTCACACTGATTTCGTCCGCACCGGCAATCACGTGATTGTTCGTCACGATATATCCGTCTTTGGAAATGATGACGCCCGAACCGAAGCCTGTGCGTTCCGGTGTCTGCACCTGGCGTCTTTGTGTACCGCCGCGACCACCGAAAAACTCACTAAAGAAATCGGAGAACGGATCTCTCACTTCCACTTCCTGCACCTTAGAGGTCTGAGTGGAGCGGATATGCACCACAGCATGGATTGAACTTTCTGCTGCCTGCGTCAAGTCCACGGGCTGAGCGTCAACAGCATTATAAGCGGCCAAACGTACGTTCGGGTTTTGCTGAAACATGTCATCAAACGCATTGCCACTGGCTACAAGCGTTTCCTTGTGCAGCATCTTATACGTGGTTAAACCTGCTACTCCTGAACTCAGAAGTACGATAGCTGCAACCCCAAGAATGTTTTTTGTTGTTTGTTTCATAATCATTTTCTATGGTTTTAAGTGTTAATATTCGAGTTTCATTTAACATTTCGGCGTTAAAATAACGACAAAAATCGTTCGGTTATTCCGCTTGTCACTCTTTTTTGTTCTCTTTTAACAATGGACTTTTAGGGCTTAACAGCGGTTAACGACAGAACCTGACATTTTTACATTTGTGTACTATTACTGACGTGAAAATAAGGCAGATAGAATGTCACTGCAACTACAGCCGCCCGATATCCGGCAAATCAGACAGGATAATCTTGCCTTTCATCACCTCCATCCCCCCTTCCAGCCTTCGCACATGCTTGGAGCTAATGCAGCAAAAGCAGCAGTCTTCAAGCCCCCTCTTTTGCTTTGTATAGGTGTTTATTCAGTTTAAAATAAGGTTTTAGAGCCTGTTTAATTTAGTTCAGCCTTCTTTTAAGAAAAGAAACTGAATAAAAAACTTTTGGTTCTTCGTCACTTTTGGGGCAGTTCATGTGTTAAAGCTAGTAAATTTATTGCCTAACAAGGTAATGCTTGTCCTATTGAACATGTGTCTTTTGATAGCTTTAATTTTATTCCCTTAAATAAGCTGGTATAGTCTATAGATAAAGGTGTTTAGTATATTTTACTGCCCCAAAAGTGACGAAGAACCAAACTTTTTGAAGAAAAATCAAACAGGCTCTTATAGTTCTCCCTAAAGCATGCTCAATCAGCCATATAATAAGGGTTGGTATCTGTAGTATTGAGAGACGCCTCCTTATTTATATAAGGTAACACGCGCGAAGCAAACAGCAAACGATTGAGGTTGTACTCATCGAAGAGCGGATCGGACACATCCAGACTGCTGACATGCACATCACCTTGCGAATGAATGAAGCGTTTATTACCTATATACATGCCAACGTGCACCACACGGGCTTTCCGGTCTGCCGTGGCCTTACTACCGAAGAAGAGCAAGTCGCCGGGTTGCAGGTTACCGAAGTCGGGAGCGATATCAATGTGTTCACCCACATTTGCCTGTTGCGAGGCGTCGCGAGGAATGATGATATCATGCATGAAAAGAACAGTACGCATAAAACCACTGCAATCCACTCCCTTCGATGAAGTGCCTGCCCACAGATAGGGAACTCCCATCAAGGTGTGTGCCGTACGGATGATGCTGGCAGCATCCTGCTTCAGAGCGGCACGCCATTTCTTCTCCGGCATGGAGATGGACTTGGAGATATATCCGGTGCGCCCGTCGGGATAGACCACCTTATAAAATGCACCACGGCTCCCCTCCCACTTCAGACGGTTGCCCGCCACGACATCGGAGACGGTTTGAGAAGTCAGGTTCGGCTCGGAATAGACAAAGCCGTAATGGGAAGTCACCACAATCTTTTCAGCTGCGTTCCAGTCACGGAGTCCGTCTTCCGTCACCAGGTGGACGCCTACGCGATGCACCCATGCGATGTAGTCGTCCGGCGTCTGTATCCGATACCAACCATCGTGCTGCAACACGCGGACGGGCATCCCCAGCAGACCTTGGGTCATCATCTCTGATGAAAAGTCCGGATCGGTACGTAGGCTTGCCACTGATAGATTCAGGATACCATAGATCTTTCCTTCCAACGATGCCGTGTCCGGTAATACTTGCAGGCAGTCCATCACTTTATAGTCAGCCTGAGCCAACCCGCTGAGCAATGCTGCCTTGGCTTCGGGAGAGGTGGTGACGCCACGCAGCATCACATTCTTACCCAAAAAAGAGTAATCCACATCGAAAAGTGCCACCCGCCTGTCCGGAGCATACAAGCGTTTCAGGCGGTCGGACAACTGGAGCACATCGGCAGGCATCACCCTATCTCCCACTTCGGAAGCCTCGGAACCCAAGGAAGCCCAAAAGGGTAAAAGCAGAGCAAGAAGAAATCTTTTCATAATAAGTTCGTATGATTTTAAAATTCATTTTAATGCCACCAAAGTTAGGAATAGTTTTTAGAGCCTGTTTAAATTTTCTTCAAAAAGTCTTTTATTCAGCTTCTTTTGAGCTTCTTTCCGGTCTGTTTTCCTCTTTTTTTCGTCACATAGCCCGCTATGATCCTCATAAAAACAGGAAAACATCCTCAAAAAGAACTCTAAAAAGAAGGCTGAACAGAATTTAAACAGGCTCTTATTCTGAACATAGTTTTCTGATAATATTTGGAAATAGGTTCTGTTTTACGGCTCTGCCGTATCATTTACGACATTGCTTCGATTCTTATTCGATATCTCACTGATACATACCGATATTATCAGATAAATATCAGAGTAGAATAAAATGAGAAGCACATGCAAAGTGGAGCAGACAGGGATTATTCGCCACCACAATAGCGCATATTTCCTTCAAATCTGCAGAAAAAACGGACAAATCATTTCGTTCTCCCCCCGGTTTACACTATCTTTGCCGCAGAAAACAGTTGGTCGGTCTGTCGCTTGCGCATTAGCGTATGAGGAAAGTCCGGGCAACACAGAGCATCCCACTTCCTAACAGAAAGCTGTCCGCGAGGGTAGAGTAACGTAGAAGAAAATAACCGCCGTAGCTCTTTTTGAGGTATTGGCAAGGGTGAGAAGGTGGGGTAAGAGCCTACCAGTCTTGTGGTGACACAAGGGCTGTACGTCTTGGGAGTTGTAAGGTCATGTAAACCGACGTTATGAGAGTTGCTCGCTCCATGTCGGAGGGTAGACCGCTAAAGTTGTATGGTGACATGCAGCTCAGATAAATGACAGACACTTACCTGAATGGAAGTTTCCGGATGACGGTTTCTTCTTTCTGGTGAGTACAGAACCCGGCTTACAGACTGACTGTTTTTCTTTTTTCAATTTCCATTTTCACCGATTATGAACCAACGCATCACCGCTTTCTGGAAATTTCTGACATACGACATCTGGCGTATCACAGAGAATGAAGTCACTCAGACCACTTTTTCCATTTATAACATAATCAAGACTATCTACCTGTGCATTAACCGTTTCACCAAAGACAGATTGGCAAACAAAGCTTCCGCATTGACCTATAGCACGCTGCTTGCCATAGTGCCCATCCTCGCCATCCTGTTTGCTATAGCACGCGGATTCGGCTTCTCCAATCTGATGGAAAACCAGTTCAGAATGGGATTCGGAGGCTACAGCCAGACCACGGAAGTCATCCTCCAATTTGTGGACTCTTATCTTTCAGAAACCAAAAGCGGCGTATTCATCGGGATAGGCCTGGTCATGTTGCTGTGGACGGTTATCAACCTGATCAGCAACATCGAAATCACGTTCAACCGCATCTGGCAGGTGAAGAAGGCACGTAGCATGTATCGCAAAATCACGGATTACTTTTCCATGTTTCTGCTGATGCCTATTCTGATTGTGCTCTCGGGCAGTCTTTCCATCTTTATGAGCACCACGCTGAAGTATATAGAAGACTTTGTACTGCTTGCCCCTATACTCAAGTTCCTCATCCGCCTGATTCCCTTTGTGCTGACCTGGTTCATGTTTACGGGACTATACATCTATATGCCGAACACCAAAGTGAAGTTCAAGCACGCCTGCATTTCGGGCATCCTTGCCGGAACGGCGCATCAGGCATTCCAGTACCTGTACATCGGCGGACAGTTGTGGGTATCGCGTTACAATGCCATTTACGGTAGTTTTGCCGCCCTCCCACTCTTTTTGTTGTGGCTGCAAATATCGTGGACCATCTGTCTGTTTGGTGCAGAGCTGACCTATGCTGGACAAAACATCCGAAATTTCAGTTTCGACAAAGACACAAGGAATATCAGCCGACGCTATCGCGATTTTGTCTCCATCCTTATCATGTCGCTCATTGCCAAAAGATTTGAAGAAAACGCCAAGCCCTATTCCGCCGAAGAGATCTCGGAGACATATCAGATTCCGATCCGGCTGACTCGCCAGACGTTGTACGAACTACAGGAAATCAATCTCCTTCACGAAGTAGTGGACGAAAAAAGTGAAGAGATCAGCTATCAGCCTTCTATGGACATCAACCAGATGAATGTCGCTCTTCTGCTGGACCGGCTCGACACACACGGGTCGGAAGATTTTAAAATAGACAAAGACAAGGAATTTAGCGAGCAGTGGAATGTATTGACCCGCGCAAGAGAAGAGTATTACAGAAGTGCGAGCCACGTATTACTGAAAGATCTTTAGATAAGGAAGAAACTCATTGGCTCTCACCACAAATTACACAAATTACACAGACTATCACAGATTACTCAAATTACACAGATTATTGCAGATTATTCTCAAGAGCTTTCCTCTAGAAAGAAAGAACATTTTCTTTATCCTATCGGTGTGAGGCTCTTACGATTTTCTATTTATATTTGATAATCAGATCGAATAATCTGCAATAATTCATGCAATAATCAGTGATAATCTTGTGCAGCAATCAGCGATAATCTGTGCAATCCTTAGAGCCTGTTTAAATTTTGTTCAGCCTTCTTTTGAGAGTTCTTTTTGAAGAATATTTAAACAGGCTCTTAATACTTATTATAGGAAATCACTTTCTCCTTCGGCTTCCTTGCCTTCTTCCTCTTCTCCTTCACCGGATAACCGATGGTAATCACCAGAAGCAGACGTTTTGAAGACGGAATGCCAGTCAGTTTCTTGATCTCCTTCTCATCAAACCAGCCAAGGATGCAAGAACCCAATCCTTCGCTTTCGGCCGCCAACGTGATGTGTGAGGCAGCGATGCCGATGTCTATCAGAGGAAAATACTTATCCTTGATTTTCGCCCCCAGAAAGGAAGTGATGTTCATCGATTCCTCCACAATCAGAATAAGAGCAGGAGCGTCTTTGGCGAACTTATTCATACCCAGTCCCGCAGTAGCCTTGCCCACTTTGACGGCAAGTTCCGGATCATTGACCACGACAAACTTCCACGGTTGTGCATTACAAGCCGATGGTGCTAATCGGGCAGCTTCCAATATGCGCTCCAACTTCTCTGCTTCTACTGCACGCGTGAGATCGTATGCACGGTCACTCTGACGGGATGCAACTAATTGTAAAAAATCCATTTTGATTGTAATTTTCTGTTCTGATTATTTGAATTGTATCATTCGGCTGATATACTTGCCAATAATATCAAATTCGATATTCACTCGGCTACCCACCTTTATATTATGGAAATTAGTATGCTCAAAAGTATAAGGAATAATAGCCACCTGGAAAGTGTCGTCTGTCGGGTTGCACACCGTCAGGCTCACACCGTTTACCGTCACCGAGCCTTTGTCCACAGTGATATACCCGCGCTTTGCCATCTCCTTGTCAAAAGCATACTGGAAAGTGAAATAATAGCTTCCTTCGGCATCCTCCACACCTACGCAAGTAGCCGTCTGGTCCACATGTCCCTGCACGATATGCCCGTCGAGACGACCGTTCATCATCATACTGCGTTCCACATTCACTTCGTCGCCTACCTGCAAAAGTCCGAGGTTAGAGCGATCCAGCGTCTCCTTCATGGCCGTAACCGTATAGGTATCCTCCGTCATACTGACCACGGTGAGACATACACCATTGTGAGCGATGCTCTGGTCTATCTTCAATTCATTTACAAATGAGCATCTGAACGTAAAATGCACATTCTCCTGCTCTTTCACCAATGCCACGAGCGTGGCGCACTCTTCTACAATTCCAGAAAACATAATTCTATTTACGATTTTAATGATTTACGAATTTCTTATCTTTTACGAATACAAATATAAATGAAAATCATGAGAATCTCATACCGACAAGATAAAGAATATGTTTTTCTTTAGAGGAGAGGAGAGAATACAAAAAATGGAGCATTTCACAACGCCCCATTTTTCAGCTTTCAATAGGTATTAGTTTTTTTTAAGGTAAAAAGATTGTTTTCAGGATAACGGTGCAAATATAGGGGCTTTTAAGGTTACCTACCAAATTAAAAAACATGTCTTATAACATCTTTTTGTTTTTTCTTTGGTTTTATTACCCATATATACCCTGATTATATCCGCAATCGTTTTCAGTGGACAAATATATAGTATTTTTCTAATAAAGCCTAAAAAATTGTTTAAATATCACCGATTTGAGAACTTAAAAAACGAAACTTTCCTTGCTATTCATCGGGAAAAGCCATAAAACCTGAGAAAAAGAAGCCCGGCCACCACCACTATGCAATCTCCATCTCCTTTCCTTATAATATATATAATGTATATATGTATCCGGCCCCCCTCGTATGGGAATTTATAAAAAAAGAATGGATATATTCCGATGATATAAGGATAAACAAAAAAAATGTCTTACTTTTGCGACTCGATACTTTTAGAATATATACATACCATTATGGCAGATATCAGAAACGAAGAAGTAGGTGAAAAAAAGAGCCTTAACTTCATTGAACAAATTGTCGAGAAAGATTTAAAAGAGGGTAAGAACGGCGGCAAAGTACAAACGCGTTTCCCGCCAGAACCCAACGGATACCTCCACATCGGACATGCCAAGGCCATTTGCCTCGATTTCGGCATTGCAGCTGCTCACAACGGCATTTGCAATCTCCGTTTCGACGACACCAACCCCACCAAAGAAGATGTGGAATATGTGGAAGCCATCAAGGAGGATATCCAATGGTTAGGCTACCAATGGGGTAATGAATATTATGCATCCGATTACTTCCAGCAATTATGGGATTTTGCCATCCATCTTATCGAAGAAGGTAAAGCATATATCGACGAACAGACTTCCGAACAGATAGCACAGCAAAAAGGTACTCCTACCCAGCCCGGTGTGGAAAGCCCTTACCGCAACCGTCCGATAGCAGAAAATCTTGACCTGTTCAAGAAGATGAACACTGGCGAGATTGCCGAAGGTGCTATGGTATTGCGTGCGAAGATCGACATGGCAAACCCAAACATGCACTTCCGCGACCCCATCATCTACCGTGTAGTGAATCACCCGCACCATCGTACGGGCACCACATGGAAGGCTTATCCGATGTACGACTTCGCACACGGACAAAGCGACTACTTTGAAGGTGTAACCCATTCGCTCTGCACACTGGAGTTTGTTCCCCACCGTCCGCTCTACGACCTGTTTGTAGACTGGGTGAAGGAAGGAAAAGACCTGAACGACAACCGCCCGCACCAGTACGAATTCAACAAACTGAACCTCAGCTACACGCTGATGAGCAAACGTAACCTGTTGGTTTTGGTGAAAGAAGGCTTGGTGAACGGATGGGACGACCCCCGTATGCCGACCATTTGCGGCTTCCGCCGACGCGGATATTCCCCCGAATCCATCCATAAGTTCATCGACAAAATCGGATACACCACTTACGATGCACTGAATGAATTTGCTTTGCTGGAAAGTGCCGTACGCGAAGACCTCAACGCACGTGCCACGCGCATATCAGCCGTCATCAATCCGGTGAAGTTGGTAATCACCAATTATCCTGAAGGTCAGGTAGAAGAACTGGAAGCAATCAATAATCCGGAAAGACCGGAAGAAGGTAGCCACACCATAGAGTTCAGCCGCGAACTGTGGATGGAACGCGAGGACTTCATGGAAGACGCACCGAAGAAATACTTCCGCATGACCCCAGGACAGGAAGTACGCCTGAAGAATGCCTATATCGTGAAGTGTACCGGATGCAAGAAGAATGAAGCCGGAGAAGTGACGGAAGTCTATTGCGAATACGATGCAAATACGAAGAGCGGCATGCCCGAAGCCAACCGTAAAGTAAAAGGTACGTTGCATTGGGTTAGCTGCAATCACTGTCTCGAAGCCGAAGTACGCCTCTACGACCGCCTGTGGAAAGTGGAAAATCCACGCGATGAAATGGCAGCTATCCGCGAAGCAAAGAACTGCGATGCATTGGAAGCAATGAAAGAGATCATCAATCCCGACTCATTGCACATTCTGCCGCACTGCTACATCGAGAAATATGCTGCCGGCATGAAACCGCTGACTTACTTACAGTTCCAACGCATCGGCTACTTTAATGTAGACCCTGACTCTACGCCTGAGAAGATGGTATTCAACCGGACCGTGGGACTGAAAGATACGTGGGGCAAAATCAACAAATAGAAATTTATATTATAGGAGAAAACCATTCAATGAGTAACAAGAACCTACTGTCAAGCAGGGACAAAGCGCTGCAGGCATGTGCCGAACAATATGAAGCGGCAATGGAAGAGAATAAAACGTTTTATCTGGATGCAGACGACTTTGCCGATCTTGCCGACTGGTACGGAACGAGAAGAAGATTTGATAAAGCTATCGAAATAGCAGAGTATGGCTTACGGTTACATCCGTCCAACACGGAGCTGATGATCGAGTATGCCTACTTGCTTATAGATAGTGGACAAATGGAAAAGGCACGTGAGGTTGCAAGGAATTTTCCTGAAAGTTATTTGCCGGAAGCCAAAGTACTGCGTGCCGCCTTGTTACTAAGCGAAGGCAAACTGAACGATGCAGAAGAGTTGCTGGATACGATCGAAGATAAAGATGATATAGCAAACGTGATCGATGTAGCATACACTTTCCTCGAAATGGGTTATCCGGACAAGGCAAAAGAGTGGCTCGACCGTGCGGAGGATGAGCATAACGACAATGCAGCCTACCTTGCCGTTATGGCAGACTACTATCGCGCCAAAGACATGATAGAAGAAGCTATTCTGACATTCAACAAACTGATAGACAAAGATCCGTACTCCGCCACATACTGGATAGCACTGGCAAGGTGTTACTTCGAAATAGGCGAATACAACCAGACCATTGACGCCTGCGACTATGCCCTGATAGGTGACGACAAGTTAGCAGAGGCCTATATAATAAGAGGCCACAGCTTCTTCCAATTGGGCAATGAAGAGGCGGCATTAGAGAACTATCTGGAGGCACAGCGGCTCAAAGCCCTCAGTTCGAACTTCATCTATAGTTTTGTTGGACTATGTAGCATCTCGAAAGGTAAATGGGAAGAAGGACTTGAAAATATGGAGAAAGCCATCCAGATAAATGAAGAAAAATATACCTCCTCCCCTGTCCTGCCCAACTTATATGCCAATGCAGGCCTCTGTCTCTTCAAATTGGGACAGAAAGACAAAGCGCATCAGTATTGCCAAAAAGCACAACACTTGGCGCCTGAAGATCCAGATGCCTATGTCATCGAAGGGCGTATTCTTATCGAAGAAGAAAAAGAAAAAAAAGGAATGGCACTATGGGCTAAAGCAATACAATATTCCCCATATGCCGATACTTGGAATGAGATAGGTATGCATAGTCTGGAATTAGGCTACTTGAATCATGCAAAAACAGCTTTTGAACGTGTCATTGAAATGGATCCGACTTTCCCGAGTATCAACGAAAAACTATGTGTCCTTTATATAACCATGTTCGACAAAGAGAACTTCATTAAATACAATCAGAAGTGCGCTTGCTCGTTCGGTGCAAAAGAAATGGAGGAAATACTGGCAATCATGGAAAGAAAAGACCATCAAGAGATGGTGAACTATACGCAAAGGCTCATAAAGTCTTTGAAGAGATAGACAAAAAGTCAAGGGAATGCTCCGGACAATATCCGGAAAACTGATTAAGAGCCTGTTTAAATTTTGTTCAACCTCCTTTTGAGAGTTCTTTTTGAAGAAAATTTAAATAGGCTCTAATATTATTGCCTCGCCAAGTGGATGATTCCGTTTGGCGAGGCAATATCATATAAGGCAATATTATATAAGTCAATATCAGCCGTCCGTACCGACTGATTCTACTTTGCATCACGCGTAGAGAGTCTCTCGAGGAAATAGACCATGAAGAAACCGATTATCATCAGCAGTACCGCCTCCATAATATACTGATTGGGTAAGACGTTCACCTCAACCAACGGTTTCACTACTCCATGCCTGTCCGTGAAAGTCTCAAGAGTCTCTTTCCAAGGCCACACCTTATTCAGAGAACCCAGCATAAAACCTGTCAATACCGCCAACGTCATATTGCGGAAATGCTTTAATGCATACGAAAGAATACGCGCAAAAGACGTGATGCCAAGACATGCACCGGCAAAGAACATCAGCAAAATCTTCACATCGAGCGTTTTGACAGCCTCCATGATAAAGAAATACTTACCCAAAAGCACGAGAATGAAGCTCCCTGATATTCCAGGCAAAATCATCGCACAAATAGCAACCGCTCCACAAAGAAAGATGAACAACAGGTTAGACGGAGTTTCGGCAGGCGTAGCTACCGTTATATAATAAGCAACAGCGGCCCCTATCACAAAGGCTAAAACCGTTTTCCAGTTCCATTCTTTGATGCCTTTTCCCACAAACCATGTAGAAGCCAGCACCAATCCGAAGAAAAACGCCCAAACCATCACCGGATAGTCTGTAAGCAACCATGTGATAATCTTGGCCAACGAAAAGACGCTGATAGCTATTCCCAACAGAATAGAAATCAGAAAACTACCATTTACTGCTTTCCAAAACTCTCCCCATTTACCTGTGAAGAACAGTTTCAGGCTATTCCCGTTAATGCTCTTTATCGAATCTATCAATTCGTCATAAATACCTACAATAAAAGCAATTGTTCCTCCCGATACACCGGGAACCACATCTGCTGCTCCCATCCCCACACCTTTCAATGTGAGTAAAGCATAGTCTTTCAAAGTCCGTTTCATTTTTTCTTTATCTGTTATCATATTTGATTTTCACAGCACAAAGTAAAACAAAAAAAGTCAGTTCCCCACTATAAACCAACAAAAAACAGAGAATATCAGATAAGCCTCTCCATCACATAAAAAAACAAATAGTGTACAATAGTCTCACGACCCTTGCACACCAACATTTCCAACTATCTAAGAATCTGAGATTATTAGAGCCCGTTTAAATATTCTTCAAAGAGTCTTTTATTCAGCTTCTTTCGAGAGCTCTTTCCGGTCTGTTTTTCCTCTTTTTATTCGTTACATAGCCCACTATGATTCTCATAAAAACAGAAAACAGCCTCGAAAAGAACTCTCAAAAGAAGACTGAACAAAACTTAAACAGGCTCTTATTGTTTCACAACTTGTATCGCTTTATCATAATCGGGTTCTTGAGTGATTTCAGGCACCAGTTCGGTGTACACCACTTTCCCATCTTTGCCGACAACCACTATCGCACGTGCCAATAAGCCCCGCAACGGTCCGTCCGCCATGCGTACTCCGTAACTTTCGTCAAAATCCGAGAAACGGAAATCGGACAGCGGAATTACATTTTCAATGCCTTCCGTCGTACAGAAACGTGCATGTGCAAAGGGCAAGTCTTTTGAAATTGCCAGTACCACGGTATCCGGCAGACTTGCTGCCAGTTTATTGAATTTGCGCACAGAAGTTGCACAAACGCTGGTGTCCAGACTGGGAAAGATATTCAATATCACATTCTTTCCCTTCATATCCTTCAGAAAGAAGGAAGAAAGGTCCGTCTTTATTAACTCAAAATCAGGAGCGATCGTCCCTGCCTTTATAAATTCACCGGTAATCTTAACCGGATGTCCTTTAAATTTTGTTGTAGCCATAGTTTTTTTCTTATTGTATATATTGTTCAATCGTTAAACTTTTGCATAAAGTTTCAACATTTTAGAGTCTGTTTAAATTTTGTTCAGCCTTCTTTTGAGAGTTCTTTTTGAGGATGTTTTTCTGTTTTTATGAGGAGCATAGCGGGCTATGTGACGAATAAAAAGAGGAAAACAGACCGAAAAGAAACTCTAAAGAAGCTGAATAAAAAATTTTTTTGAAGAAAATTTAAACAGGCTCTTATATACTCGTACAACAAAAACGATAACAGAAAGGTTCACTTGGGAACTCTTTTTACCGTCAATTATCCGATTGACCTCAGAAATCGGAACATCGTCGTACGCGAAACACCCATCTGACGGGCCAGTTCCGAACAGGAGACACCACGCTGCGCCTCCCGCTGCAACCGCCTTTTGTGTTCACGGAGCCTCCGCATTGCCGGACAGTTTCCTTTCCGGCGTCCCAACACGACCCCTTCTTTCTTTCTTCTTGCCAATGCCTCTTTGGTCCGCATGGAAATGAGATTGCGCTCTATCTCCGCCATCAATCCGAATGCAAATCCCAACACCTTGCTATTAATGTCATTCTGAAAGATATACCCCTCCTTAGTACTATAGAGGATGATGTTCTTCTTGATGCACGAATTCAGAATTGTCATGATTTCTAACATCGTACGGCTCAGTCTGGATATTTCCGTCACAATCAGCGTGTCGCCCTTCCGCATCCGTTTCAACACACCAGCCAGTTTCCGCTCTTTGCTACTCACCTTCCCACTCACCGTTTCAGTGTACCATTTGTCGATCATCAACTCATTTTTCTCTGCAAAACGCAGAATTTCCTCACGTTGATTTGCCAGAAATTGCTTTTCTGTACTTACTCTTAAATAAGCTACTACCATAATTTGATTTTTTAATAAGTTTAACGGCACCAAAGAACAGCAATTTAGCAATGAGAATAACCGTATCGCACCTTTTTCCATGTAGACAGCCGAACAGCCATAATGCGCTATGCCTCAGCAAATATTCAACGACAAAACACGACACCCTCAGCTGAAAAAGAGTTTCTCTCCCTAACAGAAAGGCATTCACTCCAGCTGAAAAGTTCATCTCACGTGCCGAGATGTATATCTCGCGTACTGAGATACAAATCCCACGTGCTGAGATATACATCTCGCGCCGTGAGATGAACTTTTCTCCAAGACTTATCCTACTTTTCTTAACGAGAAATTCCTCTTTCCTGCACGACTCTATCCATTTCCTTATTCGGTTAATAACCAATAAGAAGAACAAAAGAGGCACACTTCAACATAAAAAAATGAATAAATTCATTTCGTTCTACTCCTCGTTTGCATTATCTTTGTAGTCAATTTACAACAATTATAATTATATTCATTAATAAAAAAGCAAAAGATTATGGCAATGCACACATGGTTCGAGTGCAAGATCCGTTACGAAAAAGTAATGGAAAACGGCATGAACAAGAAAGTTACTGAACCTTATTTGGTTGATGCACTTAGTTTTACAGAAGCAGAAGCACGTATCATCGAAGAAATGACTCCGTTCATCTCCGGAGAATTTACCGTATCTGACATTAAACGTGCCAATTATAGCGAACTATTCCCCAGCGACGAAGAAGCTGCCGACCGTTGGTTCAAATGCAAACTTATTTTTATCACCCTGGACGAAAAGAGCGGGGCTGAGAAGAAATCGTCAACCCAAGTTCTGGTACAGGCTGCCGACCTGCGCGATGCAGTTAAAAAACTGGACGAAGGCATGAAAGGCACAATGGCCGACTATCAAATAGCCTCCGTTGCAGAGACAGCCCTGATGGACGTATATCCATACAGTGCGGAACCCGATGACAAACCCGAAGTTTAATCGTACTTAATTGATCCGGTCATGAATATTGCAGAGAATCTTCAACAAGTGCTCGGCGAACTGCCCGCGGGAGTACGATTGGTAGCCATTTCCAAGTTCCACCCCAACGAGGCCATAGAAGAAGCCTACCGCGCCGGACAACGGGTGTTCGGAGAAAGCAGGGTACAGGAAATGACTGCCAAATACGAAAGCCTTCCCAAGGACATCGAATGGCACTTTATCGGACATCTGCAGACTAATAAGATTAAATTCATTATCCCCTACGTGGCTCTCATTCATGGGATTGACTCCTACAAACTCTTGGTCGAAGTAAACAAGCAAGCTGCCAAAATCGGGAAGGTGGTCAACTGCCTGCTACAACTGCACATCGCTGAAGAAGAGAGCAAATTCGGTTTCAGTTTCGACGAATGTCGCGAAATGTTAGCCTCCGGAGAGTGGCGAAAACTCAGTAACATACAGTTATGCGGCTTGATGGGAATGGCGACAAACACAGACGACCGTGAACAAATTGAAAAGGAATTCTGTTCATTAAGTAGTTTCTTCAAAGAAGTGAAAGGCACATGGTTTGCCGAAGCGGAGAGTTTCCGGGAGTTGTCCATGGGAATGTCTCATGACTATCACCAAGCCATTACTGCCGGAAGCACCCTGATACGCGTAGGAAGCAAGATTTTTGGAGATAGAATTTATTAATTATTATTCAATGAAAGATCATTATCATGGCAACATTAAAAACGACTTTTGCCGGATTAGAGTTAAGAAACCCGATTATCGTCAGCAGTTCCGGCTTAACTGACAGTGCTGAAAAGAATCAGAAATTATACGAAGCTGGTGTCGGCGCCATTGTGCTCAAGTCTCTTTTCGAAGAGCAAATCATGCTGGAGGCCGACTGGTTGGGAAATCCCAATATGTATCCCGAAGGCAGCGATTATCTAGTAGAATATGTTCGACAACACAAGTTGTCCGAATATATCGACCTGATAAAGCAGACCAAGAAAGTATGTCCGATTCCTGTAATTGCCAGTATCAACTGCTATCAAGACGCTGAATGGGTAGAATTTGCCAGACAAATAAAGGATGCCGGAGCGGATGCCATCGAAATCAATATCTTGGCTCTGCAAACTGACCTTCAATATAACTACGGTTCATTCGAACAACGTCATATCGACATTCTCAGTCACATCAGGAAAACGGTAGACATCCCTGTCATCATGAAGTTGGGCGACAACCTGACCAATCCGATAGCTTTGATCAACCAGCTGTATGCCAATGGTGCCGCCGCCGTTGTGTTGTTCAACCGTTTCTATCAGCCCGACATTGACATCGAGAAGATGAAGCAGACACCAGGCAACGTATTCAGTACAGAGGCGGACCTGCCGAAGACCTTACGCTGGACGGGTATTGCCTCGGCAGCGATAAAGCAACTGGACTTTGCGGCTTCCGGTGGCGTTCATTCTCCCGAAAGTATTGTGAAGGCAATCCTTGCCGGAGCTTCAGCCGTAGAGATTTGCAGCGCGTTCTATCAGAATAGCCCTGCCATTGTAGAAGAATATACAAACTTCATCAATAAGTGGATGGACAGCAAAGGGATGAAGACAATCGCCCAATTCAAAGGCATGCTCAACGGAAGCAACGTGGATACAAATACCTTCGAACGTACACAATTCATGAAGTACTTCTCCAACAGGAAATAAGGAGGAAACACGCCATTCCGTTTTTCTACAAATAAAGAAATCCCCCGCAACATAGAAGTCCAAACATCTGATGTTGCGGGGGATTCTGTTTCAAGTATTATTCCGGCATTATTCTGCCATTATTCTGCCTTCTTGTCCAATGCTTCAAAGCATGAATTCTTGCTGATAAATTCGGGGACAATATCCTTCATGGCGGCTACGATCTTCATCTGGTCATACGTATAGCTTACGTCTATCAGACTTTGGATGCGCTCCTTCACTTCGTCGTAATCATACTCACGCACATTGGCAATCATGATCTTCTCATGATAGGTGGGCTTGGTCAGCTCTTTCACATTGAGCAATTCCTCATACAACTTCTCGCCGTGGCGCAGCCCCGTAAACTCGATCTTCACATCCGTGCGTCCGGAAAGGCTGATCATTCGTTTGGCAAGGTCTACAATCTTCACGGGCTTGCCCATGTCGAAGATATAAATCTCACCGCCGTTGCCCATACTTCCTGCCTCAAGCACCAGGCGGCATGCCTCAGGAATGGTCATGAAATAACGGATGATCTCCGGATGGGTCACCGTCACAGGACCTCCCCGCTGTATCTGGTCGCGGAAACGAGGAATCACCGAACCGTTAGATCCCAACACATTTCCAAAACGCGTCGTGATGAACTGCGTCACGTGTCCGCCATCCTTCTGCAATTTCTTAGCCAAAGACTGTACATAGATCTCGCAGATACGTTTGGAGCATCCCATCACGTTTGTCGGATTCACAGCTTTATCCGTAGAAATCATCACAAACTTCTCGGCACCGTATTTCACAGCCAAATCTGCCAACGTCCGCGTTCCGAACACATTTATCTGAATGGATTCCGAAACGTTGTCTTCCATCATCGGCACATGCTTGTAGGCGGCGGCATGGAAAATGTACTGCGGCTTATATTCTCTGAAAATATTCTCCATGCGCGTAGCATTAGAGATGTCAGCGATGATTGTTTCCGAATCGATATCGCGCCAACGGTCCTGCAACTCCAGACGGATATCGTGCAAAGGAGTCTCTGCCTGGTCTATCAGTATCAGCTTATACGGATTGAAGGAAGCCACCTGACGCATGATCTCGCTACCTATCGAACCGGCAGCACCGGTAATCATCACCCGTTTCCCTTCCAGGTGTGAAGCGACTTTATGGATATCGATCTCGATAGGATTACGTTGCAGCAAGTCTTCAATCTGGATTTCTTTCAGTTGAGTGCGGTTCAACGTCTGTCCGTTCCATTCGCTCAAAGGAGGAGCGGTCATCATCTTGATGTTGTTAGCCAAAAGACGGTCTGCCATATCCGACTTCTTGAGTTCCTCCATCTTTGCCGGAGAGATGATAATGGTGTGCACGTCGCGTTCGTTCAGTACCTCAATCAATGATTCATCGTTAGGAAATACCTTCACGCCCATCATTACCTTATTAATCAATTCCGGTTCGTCTGCAATGAATCCACGCAGGCGATAGTGATTGCGCAGATTCACACGCAACGCCTTGGCTATATTTACACCTGCCTCCTTAGCACCGTAAATAAAGACATTGGCACTGCGGCTCCCGTCGAAGTTCAGCAACTCATAGAACGTCTTTACCGCAACACGTGAACATGCCATCATGGCAAAACTAATGATGTAAGCCATAAACAACACACTCACAGGTGCCAGATTAGTATGCACATACCCAGATAAAAACACACTTGAGACCATCAACAGTGCATAGGACACAGTCAACGAAACAAAGATACGCATGATATCTATGAATGAAGAGAAGCGCAACACACTGGAATAGGTGCGGAAAACACGGAAAAAGACCAGATTGACAATAAGTGTCCACACAATCGTCTTGTCAATGGTGGAAGATTCCAAAAAGATACTCCGAAAGTCATACCGAAGCACGTAAGCCAGAAGGCTGGAAAATACAATGATCAGTACATCAATCAACAGAATAGTCCAAATCGGCAATACCTTTGATGAAAGGTACCGATGAAAAATTTTATGTTCCATTTCGTTTGACAGTTTTGTTCTTAGGTGAGGCAAAGATACATTATTTTTATCAATTGAAACAAGAAAAAGGTAGAAATGTGTGATAAAATTAAAAAGTGGTAAAGCTACAGCTGTAACTTTACCACCAAAACTACTGTCTATCAGGCTCTATTACATCAAGTTACTTGCCAGTTCGCTCAATTGGCTGCGTTCGCCTTTCAGCAAGTTGATGTGTGCAAAAAGTTTCTGATCTTTCATTCGGTCGATCATGTAAACCAAACCATTGGACTGGCTGTCCAGATAGGGTTGGTCGATCTGCTGGATATCTCCGGTGAACACCATTTTGGTTCCTTCTCCTGCCCGGGTGATGATTGTCTTGATTTCATGAGGCGTCAGGTTTTGTGCCTCATCAATGATACAGTAGGTCTCGCTCAGACTACGTCCGCGAATGAAAGCTAAGGCTTCGATCACCAGTTGGTCGCTCTTCTGCATATCGTCCAGCCGTTTCACTTCTGTGGAACTTGCGGCAAACTGATGTTTGATTACGTTCAGATTGTCGAATAATGGCTGCATGTAGGGAGCCACTTTCTCTTTTGCATCGCCCGGCAAGAAACCGATGTCCTTATTGGACAAAGCAACAATGGGACGAGCCAACAGGATCTGTTTATAATCATTCATCTGCCTAAGCGCAGCCGCCAAAGCCAGCAAGGTCTTTCCCGTGCCTGCCTTGCCCGTCAGTGCCACCAGTTTTATATTGGGGTCGTTCAGAACTTCGAAGGCAAAACTCTGTTCGGCATTCCTCGGTTCGATGCCGTAGTTTTTCGTCTTGTTCACCCGGCAAACCGTACGGGTGAAAGGATTGTAACGCGCCAGCACGCTGTTGCGGTCACTCTTCAGGACAAAGCATTCATTCGGGTGAAGGATGTCCTTGAAGTCAAGTTCATCAATATCGATTCCCTCTCTGGAAGAATAAATATTGTCTATCAGCGAAGGCTCAACCCCTTCGAATGTCTCGTTCGACTTTTCAAAGATATCGGCATTGGCCACTTTGTCGTTGATGTAATCTTCGCAAAGCAGACCGATGGAACGTGCTTTCATCCGAAGATTGACATCTTTCGTCACCAAAATGGTTTTCATTGATTTTTTCTCATGCGTCAGCCAGTCGGCAACGGCGAGGATCAAGTGGTCCGGGATATGTTCCGGGAAAGAGTTGTACACATCCGGAGCGCTTACCTTGCCTGTCACCACAAACAGGCGTCCCATGCCTTCACCCAAAGAGGCACCCTTGCTGAAGAGGTTTTCGTCGGTGATCAGGTCAAGTTCGCGGAGAAACTCACGGGCATTGAAATTGATCTGCTCGTTTCCTTTCTTGAACTTGTCCAGTTCTTCAAGGACTACGATAGGAAGATAGACGTCATTCTCCTGAAAGTTCTTAAGACAATTATAGTCGTGAAGGATAACATTCGTATCAATCACAAAATTTTTCTTTGCTCCCATACTCAATTAGATTTAAATTGTTGATATATTTGCAACCTTTTAAGTAGCTTCTTTAGATTTTTGCCCAAGTTCTTCATGAGCTTTCCTTTAAAGATTCCATCTGCTTTTGTGCATTGCATGAACTACCATGCAACTCTGAAAACAGGAGGCGGACCGGAAATGTTCAAAAGACATCAAACAAAAATCGGCACGAGCTGTCATGTAAGCTGCCTCTAAGATAAGAATTAAAAAGAAATAACAGGGCTATTGCCCGTTAAATATGTTAAAACATGGACTATCAGGACACATTATCATACTTATATAACTGCATTCCCATGTTCCAGCACGTGGGAGGTTCGGCATATAAAGAGGGATTGGAGAATACGCATATTCTGGACGAACACTTCGGACATCCGCACCGTAGCTTCCGCTGCATCCACGTAGGAGGGACAAACGGGAAGGGATCGTGCTCCCATACCCTTGCGGCAATCTTGCAGGAAGCCGGATACAAGGTGGGACTATATACTTCTCCGCATCTCGTAGACTTCCGCGAACGGATCCGCGTGAACGGGCAAGTCATCCCAGAGAGTTATGTCGTCCGTTTCGTAGAAAACGAACGGAGTTTCTTCGAGCCGTTACATCCTTCTTTCTTCGAACTGACCACTGCTATGGCATTCCGCTATTTTGCTGACGAGAGAGTGGACGTGGCGATTGTCGAGGTGGGACTGGGCGGAAGGCTGGACTGCACCAACATTATCCGACCGGATTTGTGCATCATCACGAATATCAGTTTCGACCATACGCAGTTCTTAGGAGACACGTTGGAGAAGATAGCTGCGGAAAAGGCAGGTATCATAAAAAGCGGGATTCCTGCAATCATCGGAGAGACGACACCTGAGACCAAACCGGTATTCATCCGGAAAGCCAACGAAGCCGGTGCTCCCCTCTTCTTTGCAGAAGAAGACCAAGAGGATTATTATCCCGGACTGGAATGTGAACTGAAAGGGGCGTACCAGACAAAGAACACACGTACCCTGCTATCTGCCATCCGGCAATTGCAGGAAGCCGGATACAGACTGGACGAACAGGCTGTACGAAGCGGCTTCGCACACGTCTGCGAACTGACCGGACTGAAAGGCCGCTGGCAGAAACTGCAAGACGCCCCTACCCTGATATGCGACACCGGGCATAACGTGGGAGGCATCACGTATGTTGTGGAACAATTGAAACAGCAACCGTACCGGAAGCTACATATAGTCATAGGTATGGTCAACGACAAAGACATTCGCAGCGTACTGGCACTGCTGCCTCAAGACGCGGAATACTATTTTACGAAAGCAAGTGTGAAAAGAGCGATGCCCGAAGAAGAGCTTGCCTTGCTTGCCACGGAAACCGGACTACACGGGAACTGCTATCCCGACGTCCCGAGCGCCGTGCGCGCCGCTCAAGAAAAAAGCCTCCCGGAAGACTTTATCTTCGTGGGAGGCAGTAACTTTATAGTAGCCGACTTGTTAGCGAACCGCGATACACTCAATCTCCACTAAGGCGTTCTTTGGCAACGCCTTGACGGCTACAGCCGAACGGGCGGGGAAATCGCCTTCAAAATAAGTAGCATATACTTTGTTCATATCGGCAAACAGCGACATATCCGCCAGGAAGACAGTGGTCTTGACGATATTTGCCATCGTCAACCCTGCTTCTTCGAGGATATGTTTGATGTTCTCCAACGATTGGCGGGCTTGCGCTTCAATGCCTTCCGCCATTTCTCCTGTGGCCGCGTCGATAGGCAGCTGACCTGATGCAAAGATCATTCCGTTCGCTTCGATGGCTTGACTGTAAGGGCCAATGGCACCCGGTGCCTTCTGACTGCAAATTACTTTTTTCATTCTGATATAGTTTTAATGTTCAATGAATTATAATTAAATTCAAAAAAAATCGGTATCGCATGCAGTATTCTCAGCATGCGTGCATTTACTTTATAGATGATGCTTTTTAAGCAATTTCACTTATACCTGTTTTTTTTAAACCTGGACTTAACTAAAAATTTCCCTTACTTGGGAAATGCCCTAAAAAGGCTCGGCTCTTTGAGTCGAGCCTTTTTTATCTTCCGTTCCGAAGAAGTATATTTAAAATCGCCTTACCGCGATGAATAAATTCTTTCCACGAGACCCATAAATTCATCCCACGAAACGAATCTTTTCAGCTCACGAAACGGATTTTCCCAGCTCACGAGACGGATTTTTTCAGTTCATGAGACGATTTTTTTCAGCTCACGAGACGAAATCATCCGTCCCGTGAGACGAAAATAAACGGCTTCATTACCGGCTTCCGACTACCCTACCCGATACTTCGGAGCGGGTCTGTGTTGCCGGATATCCGCTTATTTGCAGTGCCTTTCGATCAGGACGTCCACATTCGGGTCGCCCAACTCCTTCGCTTTTGCAAAGTTGGCACAGGCTTCTTTATTCTGCTTCAATTGCAACTGGGCAATGCCCATCAATCGATAAGCCTCCGCATATCCGGGATCTATCTCCAAGGCAGCTTTCAGCACTTTGACCGCTTCGTCGTATCTGCCCACGCGGATATTGACCACTGCCAGTTCCGAGCTATATGTCAGTTCTTTCGGGTTGAGTTCGATTGCTTTCGCCAAGTCATCCAATGCACGCTGGAATTGTTTTGCCTGAAGGGCCGCTTGTTCGCGATAGTAGTAGAACACATCATTTACATTGCCACGCACGGCTTTGTAATACTCGTCATAATCGAGCACCGCACCACGTGCCTGCCCCGCATTCATACGCATCTGCGCACGTTCCAGCAAGTAAGGGGCACTTTCTGCCGTGAAAGGCTGTACGCAACGGGCTACGCAACTATCCATCAGTACCAGCACTTCTTCCGCAGGCGCTTCCATCAGTTGCTTCGTCTTAGCTGCATTAAAATAGGTGGCAGGCGAAACAAGGTTAGTCGCATTCACTTTCTCATAGCTTGCCAAAGCCGCTGCATAGTCCTTCTTGGCAAACTGTATGTCACCCTCCAGTTGGACATACACCGGCAACTCTTCAATTGCCATTGCCTTACGGACTTCTTCCAGAGCCTTGTCGTAGGTCCAATCCTTATAGTTTTGTTCCGGCTCGGTCAGCATATAGCTATAAATCAGTTTCGCTCTATTGAAATAGGCATCGTCTTTCTTTTGTGCCACCTCGAGTGCCTTATCCATGTCAGCAGCGGTTTTATCCATAGAAGCAGCTTCTTTCGACAAGAACATCTGGTTGCTCGCACGGCGGAAATATCCATCCGCACTCTGAGGATATTGGGTTATAAAATCATCCAACACGCTGGCATACTTCTCCGGAGTCAGTTGCGAAGAAGCCATATAAAGGAAGACCAAAGCCTCTTCCTCTGTGTCAGGCAAACCTTTCTTGATGCCAATCGCGGATAAAGCAGGATCGCTGAAAGACAGCGGGCTGATGTTCTGCTCCATCGCATAATCGACGCCGATTGCATAGCAGATGGTGGCCGTGTCTTTTCCTATCGATTTCTGTGCCAGACCGAACACTTGCCCGTCGGCTGTCACGACAGGACAACTCACCATCTTGTCTTTCAGATGCATATCAAGCGTATAGTAATGGGAGTTCCCTTCTATCTTGGAAGCCTCTTTTACCTGTCCGGCAGTATAAGAACGGTCCTTCTGCGTGGAATAGGGTAACAAGTAAACAGTCCCGCCCACAGCCGGCGCTACGGCAGATACGCCCAACGCGGGGACTTTCTTACCGGAAATGGTCACACGGAATTTGACAATATCATACATATCGTTAGCGCCAAGAATCATCTCTACCGGCATCTGAGTCCCTCCTGAACTGATAGCTACCGCACGTTGTGCACCCTTAAACAGCCCATAGTCGGACAATGCCACTCCGTCTTCCGTCACAAAAAAACCGTTTCCCGTATTCAATATCTTATCATTCTCATCATACGTCACCACCGAGAAGACGGCACGTTTGGCTTTTTCCACCCATTTGGGTGCCTGAGCTACACTCCACTGAGCCAGCAAACAGAGGAAGAGCGTCGACAATAATTTCTTTTTCATATCTCCTATTTGATTCTTTGTTTCACAGCCTCATAAATCAGGATACCGGCCGCAACAGAAACATTGAGCGACTCAATAGTACCCAGCATAGGGATTTTCACCCATTCATCGCAAAGAGCCAGATTGTCGTAAGATACGCCCTTATCCTCAGCTCCCATTATGATGCACGTCGGTCCCACGTAATCTGCTTTCGTATAGTCATAGTCTCCTTTCTCCGTAGCAGCCACAATCCGGAAGCCACTCTCTTTCAGGTACTGCAACGTATTCTTCAAACTTTGCTCACGGCACACCGGAAGTATGTTCAGTGCTCCTGCCGAGGTTTTCATGGCATCTGCATTCACCGTCACGCTTCCTTTGGCAGGGATAATAACGGCATCTACTCCCGCGCACTCGCAAGTACGGGCAATGGCTCCGAAATTACGGACATCCGTCACTCCGTCGAGCATGACAAAGAACGGATTCTTTCCTTCTTCGAACAGAAAAGGAACCAAGTCTTCCACCTTCTGATAGGTGACGGAAGAGATAAAGGCAACCACCCCCTGATGGTTCTTCCGGGTTATGCGGTTGATACGCTCCACCGGAACCCGCTGAACCGGAATCATAGTCCCCTTCAATGCTGCGAAAAGTTCCTTGGACAAATCGCTCTGAATATCCCTTTTCACCAGAACCTTATCTATATCTTTTCCTGACTGTATCGCTTCTATTACAGCACGGACACCGAAAATCATTTCACTCTTATCAATCATCTTTTTTAGAAATTATAAGTGTTATCGAATAAATACTATTTGTTAAGACCGAGCAGCACCCTTGCATTGTTCAAGGCGGCTTCCGTCAAAGTGGCACCACTCAGCATGTGGGCTATTTCTTCTGTTCTCTCCACATCTGCCAAGCGACGGATATGGCTGTTGGTTTCAGTCTCATTGTCTTGCTTGTATACCTTGTAGTGAGCGCGTCCACGGGCGGCAATCTGCGGTAAATGGGTGATGCTGATGACCTGACGGTTTTGTTCTCCCATCTCCTGCATGATATCTGCCATACGGTCGGCAATCTCACCGGATACACCGGTGTCAATCTCGTCGAACACAATAGTGGGCAGCTTCACCGCCCCTGCAATCATTGCCTTGACAGACAGCATGACACGGGCAATCTCACCTCCGGAAGCTACTGACGAAATGTTCTGCAATGTGCCGTTCTTGTTGGCAGAGAAAAGGAAATTGACCGTGTCTTCGCCATGCGCGCCCGGCTCTTTCCGCATCCCCATCTCCACTTGAAAACGGACATTGGGCATACCCAACGGAATCAAACGGGATGCCATCTGTCTCTCCACCTCAAGCGCTGCTTGGGTACGGGCTTGGGTCAGGACGGCAGCCTGCTTTTTCACCTTATTATATAAGGTATCGCAAAGCGCTGTCTGCTCGGCGATGCGTTCATCATAAGAGACTATGGCAACCAGCCTTTCCGAATACTCTTCTGCGAGTGCCAACAACTCCTCTAACGTAGAGACTCTGTGCTTTTGCTGCAAAGTATAAATCAGATTCAAGCGGTCGTTCACCTCCTCCAGCCGGCCGGGATTAAACTCGACCTCCTCTCCTTGCGAAGAGATCTCCTGAGAGACATCTTTCAGTTCGATATATGCGCTGTCCAAACGCTCGGCAAGTTCCGTGGCAGAAGAATAAACTTTCTGCAACCCGCGCATCGTGTTCAGCCCCTCTTTTAAGGAAGCGAGCAGCCCCCTTTCATCGGAGGTCAACAACTGCTCGACATAAAACAGCCCTGCCTTTATCTCTTCGGCATGGCTCAATGTATCTGCTTCGTGCTCCAGTTCTTCCTGTTCGCCGGCCGACAGGTTCGCCTCTTCCAACTGCTCCAACTGAAAACGGATATAGTCTTCATCAGCCTTATTCTGTTCTGCACGGTTTATCAGTTCCTCCAGATCCTGCTGTGCCTTTCTCCACTCTTTATACAGGGCCTGATAAGCGGAAAGCTGTTCTTCATTGTGCGATAGCAAATCGAGTACATTAAGCTGGAATCCCTCCTTGTTCAGCAGCAGGTTCTGGTGCTGAGAATGCACATCAATAAGCTGTTCGCCAAGCTCTTTCATCTGTGCAAGAGAAGCCGGAGTATCGTTGATGAACGCACGGCTCTTGCCCGAAGCATAGACCTCGCGGCGCAAGATACATTCGTCTTCATACTCCAGTTCATTTTCTTCAAAGAAGCCTTGCATGCCATAAGCCGATATGTCAAAATGGGCCTCTATCACACACTTCGAAGCCCCCTTCCGGATAGCCCTCACATCAGCACGCTGTCCGAGCATCAGACCGATGGCACCCAATATGATAGACTTTCCGGCACCCGTTTCTCCCGTAATGACAGAAAAACCGGTATCGAAACTGATATCAAGTTTCTCTATTAAAGCATAATTCTGTATGTAAAGCGAACGTAACATAACTACTTTGCAATTTAAGATTCTACCATATTATTGTTTTATCTTCTCCCACTCGGCACTCAACGAAGGGTTGACGGAAGAAAGTAACTCGAAGACCATCTCTTTTTCCTTTGTCGCAGCCTGGGAATAAAGATTCACCAATTCATCTTTCTTTATCTCTGTAAACAAACCCGGCAATGCCGACATCGGCTTGTTCTGCTGTGCCTGTTTCAGCCCGTCCAATGCAGCCGTCATCGCAGCACGGGCGCGGACTGCATTGACCGAGAGTTCATCCATCCCAGTCCGGTGATACTCATACATCAACCGACGCAAAGGCGACATTCCGTCTTCTAAGTAGTCGGAAACCAATGTATAGCGGTTACGGCTGCTCTCGAATGCCTTCCAACCGGTCTCACCTATGTTTTGTGCGGCAGTCACAATGTTCTCGGCCGCCCGAAACAATTCAGTGCCACCTTGCAACGCCATCGTATCCATATCCAACCCGATGATCAGATAAGCATAATAAGCCATAACTGCCGTCAGGTTATTGTCAACCACATTGTCTCTCAACTCCAAAGGATCGAACTCCCGATAATTGAAAGATACATCCGCATCCTTGAAACTGAAAACAACCGTCTGATAGCCGGACTGCCAGACGGGACGGACGGACTGTACGATAAGTTCACACTTCCAACGCCCGTCTGTCTCATTGTACTCCTTCACCGTCAAAGTCATAGAGCAACGGATACGCTCGTTCACTTCATACTGTGCCTGTGTCCACCGGTGCGTATTGATGAATTCCATCAATGCATTTTCCAACGTAGTGAAAACCTGTGTGTTCGTACCCTGTATCTGAGAATAATTCACAGTCAATTTACAGTTCAACTCCTGAGCCACCGTCTTTACGGCCACCGCAGACACAAACAGAAATATATAAAGTGCCTTATTCTTCACAGCCAGCCCTATTTACTTTACTTGCTTTTCAATGTTTCAGCCAAATGGTCTACAATATCCACTGCTACTTCCGCTTTTGATTTCAACGGGAAGTCAATCTTGTTCTTCTGATCGATAATACTGATCTTGTTCGTATCGTATCGGAAGCCGGCTCCTTTGTCATTCAAAGAGTTCAGCACGATAAAATCCAGATTCTTCCGTCTCAACTTGTCTTCTGCATTGTGCTGCTCGTCATTCGTTTCCAAAGCAAAACCAACCAGCACTTGTTCGCCTCTCTTCATCTTTCCCAAGCTGGCGGCTATATCGTCCGTCGGTTCCAAACGCAACACCATCTTGCCTTCCTTCTCCCGTTTTATCTTAGCATCTGCCACTTGTTCCGGTGTAAAATCGGCAACCGCAGCCGAAAGAATGGCAGCATCTGCCTGCGCAAACAGGCTACAAGCTACATCATACATCTGCCGCGCTGTCTCCACAGAATAATACTGGAAAGCAGGGTAACGCATCTTCTGTTGTACAGGTCCCGTGATCATGATTACCTTTGCCCCGCGGGCCGCGCACTCATCGGCAATCGCAAATCCCATCTTTCCGGAAGAATAATTGCCGATAAAACGTACCGGATCGATTTTCTCATAAGTCGGTCCGGTGGTAATCAGGATGGTTTTGTCCCGCAAGTCTCCCTCTGTTTCAGCAAAGTAATCAGCCAAGCGCTGTATGATGACTTCCGGTTCTTCCATACGTCCTTTGCCCACCAAATGACTGGCCAGCTCTCCCGTGCCCGGTTCTATGATGTGATTTCCGTAGGCACGAAGTGTATCCAGATTCTTTTGAGTGGAAGGATGTGCATACATATCCAAGTCCATTGCAGGCGCCACAAATACGGGAGCTTTTGCCGACAAATAAGTTGTTATCAGCATATTGTCTGCCACTCCGTTTGCCATTTTGCCAATGGTGGAAGCTGTAGCAGGAGCAATAAGCATAGCGTCTGCCCACAGGCCGAGATCCACATGACTGTTCCACGTGCCGTCGCGCTGGGCAAAAAAATCACTGATAACCGGTTTTCCCGTCAATGCAGAAAGTGTAATGGGAGTAATGAACTCTTTTCCCGCAGGCGTAATGACCACCTGAACCTCCGCACCTTGTTTTATCAATCCGCGTATGATGTAACACGCTTTATAAGCGGCAATACTTCCGGTAATGCCTAAAACGATTTTTTTACCTCTCAGTGTATTCGCCATAAGTTATCTGTTGGTCAGTTCGCGTAAACGTATTTTAGTTAGCATAGCTTTGGTGTTCAGCGTAAAATCACTGTTCAGTATCCAACTATAATAACCGGGATCACGTTTCAACACATCGGATACCGACATTCCCTTGTATTTTCCAAAATTGAACACCTCTACCCCATTATCATCATAGACCATGCGTCCGGCAAAATCCACATTCTTGTTGAAACTGGAATAGTCGGAGAGGAAATCTATACTGTTCTGAAGTTCCGGATAACGGTCAAGCTGGGCCATCAGTACTTCATAGGTTGCCTTTGTATCAGCAGCTGCTGTATGCGCATCTTCCAAGTTCTTTCCACAATAAAACTTGTAGGCAGCCGAAAGAGTGCGTTGCTCCATTTTATGGAAAATGACCTGTACATCCACAAACTTACGACGGCTCAAATCGATGTCAACGCCCGCACGAAGAAATTCTTCCGCCAATACAGGAATGTCGAAACGGTTGGAGTTGAATCCTGCCAAATCGCATCCTTCTATATCATTGGCAATATTTCGTGCCACCTCCTTAAAGGTCGGACAATCCGCCACATCTGCATCATAAATGCCATGAATGGCAGATGCTCCCTCCGGAATATGCATTTCCGGATTGATACGGAGTGTTTTCGACTCTTCATTACCATTAGGATATACTTTGAGATAACAGATTTCTACAATACGGTCTGCATTGACACTGGTTCCGGTTGTTTCCAAATCAAAAAAAACAATCGGATTTTTGAGATTCAGTTTCATTATTTTTTCTATTTACGTAGGTAGTTTACAAGTTACGAGCTGCAAGTTACGAGCTATAAGCTACGAGCTACAAGCTACAAGTATCGGGCGGCATCATGCACTCGCAACTACTCGCGGCTTGTAGCTCGTAAAATGTAATATAAATATTAGTCATTCAGCATCATCGGCATAAGCAACATCAGCAAGTTCTCATTCTCTTCTTGCTCGACAGGAATAATAACCCCTGCGCGTGACGGATCAGCCAATTCTATAACTACTTCATCTGCCAAAATATTGTTCAGGATGTCAATAAGGAAAGTCGACCTGAATCCAATGCTCATCGGATTGCCATCGTACTGGCATACCAAGATTTCTTCAGCCGAAGTAGAAAAGTCAATATCTTGAGCGGAAACCACAAGCTGATTGGCCTGCATACGCAACTTGATCAAACTGCTTGCTTGCGAAGAGAATATAGACACACGACGCAACGCACCAATCAGCTGCATACGGTCGATCGTCATCTTATAAGGATTGTTCTGTGGTATCACCGAATTATAATTGGGATAACGTCCTTCTATCAGACGGCATACCATCCGATATTTTTCCAAGGTAAACACAGCATTGCGTTCATCAAACTCGATGACTACCTCTCCTTGTTCCTTGGGCAGTAAGTTCTTGATCAATGACGCCGGTTTTTTAGGCAGGATGAAGGCCGCACGTTCGTTACCTTTAGCAGCCAATGTCTTGCAGCGTACCAGCTTATGGCCATCTGACGCAACCATTGTAATGTCTTCTGTTGTAATATCGAAATAGATACCATTCATCACAGGGCGAAGTTCGTCATCTGCCGTAGCAAATACAGCACGGTTAATCCCTCCCAGCAACACGGAAGCTTCCATTTCTACACGTACAGCGCTTTCACCCAGCATAGCCGACTGGGGAAATTCATCTGCGTTCTGTCCCATCAGACTGTACTTACCGTTCTGATACTGTACTGTAATTTCCAATGAGTCAATATTCACTTCAAACGACAAAGGTTGTTCAGGAACCTCTTTCAAAGCATCCAAAATAGTTTTGGCAACTACGGCAAAGCGTCCGTCAGCATCACTCTCATTCACTTCGACAGAAGTGACCATAGTTGTCTCGCTGTCCGAAGCTGTGACAGACAAAGTTCCGTCTTTCAACTCAAAAAGGAAACAATCCAATATAGGCAATGTATTCTTCGAATTAATCACACGGCTAATAGCCTGTAAATGGCTGGAAAGTGCAGTACTCGAAACGATAAATTTCATATATTCTTGTATTTAAGTTTTATATTATATCTTATTTATACTATAGCTTTGTAGCATCGGACAAAGTTACGAAAAAAGATTTTCCCACAACAAAGAAAATTAAGAAAAACATCCGGAAGTAGTCCTGTTTTCCCTAAAAAATTGTAACTTCGCCGCATCATTAAATAAAGAACATAATGGAATTTACAGGAAAAATTATCGCTATACTCCAGCCAAGAGGCGGAGTATCAAAATCAGGCAATGAGTGGAAGGCGCAGGAATACGTAATCGAAGACCACGGTCAATACCCACGTAAAATGTGCTTTGACGTTTTCGGAGCAGATAAGATAGAACAATTCAATATCCAAATGGGTGAAGAACTGACCGTATCATTTGATGTGGATGCCCGCCAGTGGCAAGATCGCTGGTTCAATAGTATCCGTGCATGGAAAGTGGAACGTGTCAATGCAAATGCACCTGCCAGCGCACCTGGAGCACCTGTTCCCCCGCCGGCACCTGCCGCCACCCCTGATTTCCTTTCAGGTGACGCCAAAGACGACCTGCCGTTCTAAATTGAGACATTGCCTTCATCAAGAGCAAGGCGACAGTCGAAAATAAAAGTAGGAGGAAAAGGGAATGTTTTTCTTTTTCCTCCTACTTTTATTTTCAGCACCAGGTCCTTCGGACCGGACATATTCATTGCCCCTCCACCACACCTTTGTCTTTACTTCCTTTATATAGAAAGACAAAATTCGGATAGACTGTATCTTCTACGCAAGTAAACTGGAAAGCGAGCATAAAATTCCGAAAGAAATTAGCTTGACGAAAGAAGAAATTGGGCATCAGCCGCACATACGCTTCCGGTTGATGCAACATCTCTTCCATATCCGCCATCATCACAAAATTATAAACCGATGAAAGACTGACCATGCTTTCCTCATACATCGGAACATCGCTCAACACCTCACCATTTTCCAGCGCATCGATATAGGCGATAAGACTGACAGCATCCGGAGCCATCAGCAGGTGACCCCGGTAAAAGCACACATAAGTATAAAGAGAGGATTCTGTGATCCCAGTCAGTTGGGTCAGCAGCGTGTTTCGAGGCAATATGAAAAAACGATATCCCCTTGATTTGGGATAGAGATGGTATTGAGGGAAATCTCGTGGCAAAGGCGGTGCGTCCACCTCTTTCGGAGTGGTATGAAGCAACGATTGCAAGCGGCGTTCTGCTTGCAGCTGGTTCTTGACCGGCATACTCATTACGGCACATGGATATGAGTTCAACGTAGTATCTTTTGATCGGAAAAGACAGGATGTCACTTGTCCATCGGCGAATGTCTTCAGAAAGTCGAGCCACTCTCCATCCCTCTCCTTTATATAATCAGAATATGTCGCTTTTGCATATTCTTGCTCCGCCATGAAAGAACACATCACCTCTATATCCGAAACAGCACAACAGTTATAGAAGAATGTAGAGACAGGCAAACGTTCTCCCGGAAATCCCTCTATCGGTTGCTGGTGACGCAATGCATTTATGAAAGTATGGATCGTATCCGATCCGTGACTGATACCTGAACAATAAATGGCATCTTCATCCAACTTCAGGTCAAACTCTACCCAGCTTCCCAAATAAGTCCGCGAACGAATACCATCCGTATCTTTCCCCATCTCCACCGACTTGAAACGGGCATATATCGTAGCTTGCACATTGGCATTCTTCCCGGCATACATCAACTTGAATGAAGGAACTTCGAGCAATGAGTTTTTCGAGATCCGCGCATCTATCACTTGTTCTATCAGCCTCTTTTGGAAACTGACTGCCAAGAAATCCGAGGTCAGATAAGCCGCCAGGAAGCGCCCGTCGGGCATAGGGTAAATTCTGATTTCCTCTCCTTTGTAATCGAAGAACTTTGAAGGAAAAGAACTGGAACAGTATTTCCGGACAAACGACTCAACCAGTTCATAATCACCTGCACCCAAACTGCAATACAGCACTTGATTCATCGGATTGTCCGGCTCGTGGAAGCTGACAAGCATCTTATTCATCTGCTTGCTAAATCCATGCGGAGTCTCTTCAAGCAAAGTATGCAGGTAATTCTTCAGATAAACGAACAGTTCGGACACATAAAGGAAATGATTGTCTTTACTGCAACTCATTTCGTTGATGTCATCCACCAACTCTGCCATCCGGTCTGTTTCCAACACAGCTATCGCACTCTGAGGAACCAATGTATAGAGATCGAAGTCTTTCCGGCTTTCCACAGAATTCAGCCTAAAGAATGAGTACACCCCACCCCCCACACACAGTAGAGCGATGGACACAATAACGGCAGTTCTTATGACAAGACGTAGCTTCATGGTTTTTCGGGTATCAGTTTTGGCAAAAATAATTATTTTCTCCAAAAACACAAAACAAACATTTCAAAAACTTTAGAGCCTGTTTAAATTTTGTTCAGCCTTCTTTTGAGAGTTCTTTTTGAGGATGTTTTTCTGTTTTTATGAGGAGCATAGCGGGCTATGTGACGAATAAAAAGAGGAAAACAGACCGAAAAGAAACTCTAAAGAAGCTGAATAAAAAACTTTTTGAAGAAAATTTAAACAGGCTCTTAGCAGATTCTTTTTTTAAAGTATTTGATATGCTGCGTTTCAAAACTCTATTTCCAGTCCATCGTAAGCCAAATACACAGAAGGCGGAAGTTGTTTTTCAAGTTCTGCATGCAGGCCTGCATGATGACTCATGTGAATGAAATACGTATTCCGAGCTCCTATCCGCTTCGCCGTTTCCAATGCTTCTGAAATACTTTGATGCGTGAAATGGGGTTCTACACGCAAAGCATTTACTACAAGAACATCCAAGTCGTGCAATTGTTCATAAGATTCTTCCGGCATAGTCAGCATATCTGTGATGTATGCAAAACGTTTGCCGACACGATAGCCCAAGATGGGTAAGCGCCCATGAATCACCTGAATGGGAACAATCTCTGTATTATTGATGAAGAATGGCTTTCTTGGTTCCACCTCCTGCAGGAATATCTTAGGGATGCCCGGATACTTATGCTCCAGAAAACAATAAGGCATTCTCGCCCGAAGATGATTTGCAGTATATTCGTCAGAATAAATAGGAATCTCACCGAACCGGCAAAAAGGCCGTAAATCATCCAGTCCGCCAACATGATCATAATGTTCATGAGTGACCAATACCCCATCTATGCGCTCAAAAGAAGATGCACGCAACATCTGTTCCCGGAAATCCGGCCCGCAATCGATCAATATCACCGCATCATCCGTGTACAATAAAGACGATGCGCGCAACCGATTATCACGTGGATCAGCCGAAGTACAGACCTCACACTTGCAACCGATTTCAGGTACTCCTGTCGATGTTCCGCTTCCCAATATCCTTAGTTTCATTCCCTCTATTTTTTATCTTCCGAACAAGAGTTTGTTTGAAGTTCCTCTCCAGTTCATCCCCCTGATGCCTTCCGGAACATCCAAACACTTTCTATATAAAGTTCACTTCAGGATGTATCTCAATCCCAAATTTCTCAAGAACCGATGCCCTTATCGCATCTGAAAGAGCCACAATATCAGCTCCTGTCGCTCCTCCCCGATTTACCAGTACCAATGCTTGCTTGTCATGCACGGCAGCTGCCCCCATCGATTTACCTTTCCATCCACACTGTTCTATCAACCATCCGGCCGGAATCTTTATCTTATCAGTATCCAACTCATAAAATGGCATCTGCGGATACTGCCCTTGCAAATCCTCAAAAACTTCACGCGACACAACAGGATTCATAAAAAAGCTACCAGCATTACCCAGCACTTTCGGGTCCGGCAGTTTGCTTTCGCGGATGCGGATGATAACCTGGCGCAAGATCCCCAATTCGACAACCGGATATTTTTCCAGTTCTTGGCGGATCGCACCATAATCAAGCGTATAACGTTTCTGCTTACTCAACCGAAAACAAACATGTGTTACAAAAACCTGCTTCATTTCCGGACGCTTGAAAATGCTGTCCCGATACGCATATCCGCATTCATCCACCGAATAAACATGTCTCACACCCTGACTATTCACAGTTTCTACCGAGGAGATCAGGTCTTTCACTTCCACACCGTAAGCACCGATATTTTGCACGGCACTCGCTCCTACCTCTCCGGGAATAAGCGACAGATTTTCGGCACCATACCATTTATGCTCTACGCAATATGCAACGAAATCATCCCAAACAACTCCAGCCCCCACACGTACCGTTACGTTCTCGTCATCTTCCGTCAGCACCTCTATGCCCCCGATACGTGAATGCAATATCACACCTTTATAATCATCAGTAAACAACAGGTTGCTACCTCCACCTATATGCAAATAAGGAGAAGTAATATACCCAGCGGCAATCAACCTCTCCAATTCTTCTACAGAATCATACTCCAGAAATACAGCTGCTTCAACATCAAGTCCAAATGTATTGGGGATTTTCATAAGCTACAATTTATGAGTTAATAAAGTTCAGAAAAAACATGGAATTCTATTCATCAGTCAAAATCCACCTTTATTCAATATCAAATGCTGGTATCTTCATACTTATACAGTTCCCACACCCCTTTCTGTCTTCGGAAATAGAAGACATTCGTGTATCCGTTTCCAATGCCGTTCACTTTCAACACCTTGGTATTCGAGCCGTCACTGTTTTTTTGTCCATAATTAGAGCCT
>Ga0137307_100617_pt1 | contig 43986 bp, 36 predicted proteins | sample NAcewD2O_March_2_FD_97180 | JGI IMG/M metagenome (GOLD analysis project Ga0137307, IMG submission 97180) | Mouse cecal microbial communities from Vienna, Austria - N-Acetylglucosamine amended D2O_March | ecosystem: Host-associated > Mammals > Digestive system > Large intestine > Cecum | place... | reverse complement strand
GCTGCCTGGCTTTATCTCCACTGCCAAATCGTCTCGCAGCGTTTTTGAAGTGTTGTCAATAAGCTCCATTTTACTTCTTTCCCTTTGCTTCTTTTTCCAACGCTTTCAGCGTTTTCAAGTACTCTTCCTCTATCGGAGTCAATGTTTTCTCCTGGTATTTCCGGTACTCGGCTTTCGCCTTTTCCAAAGCCTGCGTGTGCGATACTGTTCCGGCGCCCTCAAAAAGTTTTCTGCCGCCGGAGGACAGGATCGCATCTAACTGACGGACATAGTCGCTCATATACATGGGGCGGTGCTCAATCGCACTGATTTCAGCAAAGTCGAAATAGCCGGAAACAAGGTTGTTCAGGATACGCAATTCATCGGCTGACAAATAGTTCTTCGCCACGCCCACATCCCGCAGCACAGGATGATCGCCGTGGAACGATGTCATACCCATAAAGGGCTTGTCTGCGTCGGCTCGCTGATAAACCACCTCTGCCGCTGTGTGTCTGTGGGCTGCAAAGTGCGGCTTATTTTGTACGATCTTGAAGAACTCTACCGAATCCTCGGTGTTGGGGTCATAATCCACACTGATGGCGTACAAATCAAGTACTTGTCGGCAGAGAACCTTTTCGGAGGAGCGAATGTCACGGATGCGATCCAAAAGCTCTTTCCAGTAGTTCCCGCCGCCAATCCCTTTGAGGCGTTCATCGTCCAGCGCAAATCCCTTTCTCATGTACTCTTTCAGGATCCCGCTTGCCCAAATGCGGAATTGAGTGCCACGCAGAGATTTCACACGGTATCCGACAGAAATAATGACATCGAGATTATAGCAGTCCACCTGATATGTCTTCCCATCAGCGGCAGTTGTTGCAAAATTTGCAACAACTGAACCCCTCGCCAGCACCCCCTCGGCAAAAATGTTTTTGATATGGCGGGAGATGGTGGACTTATCCCGCTGAAACAGGTCGGACATCAGATCCAGAGACAGCCACACAGTGTCTTGGTCAAATTGCGCTTCGACGGCTTTCTCAACCACAGATTCATCGGCGGCAGGTCTAATTGACCTGCCGCCGCTTTTTGCTGTCCAGAAAAAATTTTCCGCAGGGGGTTTAGATTCAATCCTCTTTTTGTGCTGTTAAAAGAGTAGAGAGGTTTCTCGTTAGGAGTTTCGTTTCAAATTGAAAATGTCCTGTTAGAAAGCAGAGAGTTTTTTCTCAAATAGGGTGTGCATTTGTCCTCTGTCATGGAGTTACAAGTGAGGGGACTTTTCCGCCCAAGCCTGAACCTTGAAAAAATATTTTGCGAAAGCCGGTTTAATTTTTCGCCGATTTTTGCTGTTGTGGAGTAGAGAGAAAGCGACAGACCGGGACGGCTTACATACCTGTTCTTCGAAACGGGTAAATCTGCGAAAGGAGGTCGGCCTATGCCGAGATTGTCAAAACGCCGGCGTGACGAGTTGGCTTTTCGTGCTTGCACGGAAACGAGCGATATGACGCCAGCATCATCTTAGCGAGCAGACCGTTTGTACTCCCATTGGAGTCCAAACGGTGGACTGCTGCCGGATGTCTGCGTCATCTCAGCGAGCAGTGCGTTTGTACTCCCAAAGGTTGCACAAACGCCTCGTTAGGGCTGAGCCCTAATACCCGTATAAGGAGAAATGTTTGCGAGAAAAGGAATCAAAAAGCAGTTCTGGCTGTCCGAAAAGGACGCCGTAGATTTGAAGCGAAAAGCCCAAAAGTGCGGCGTTACAGAGACCACAGTGATCTGCCAACTGCTCCGAGGATATGAGCCGAGAGAGAAGCCGGACGAGCGTTTCTATGCCGCCATGCAGGAGATGTACGCCATCGGCAACAACCTCAATCAGCTTAATCCCGTTGAAAAGCAGCAGATTATTCCCAACACCCATGAAGCAATTATAGACGAGCCTACCTGACGAACGGGAGCTTCAGAGAATCATGGAGGAGGTACGGCACAGGCAGAAGAATACGAGCAAAATCGTCCGCCTCACCGCATAACGAAAGAGGCGGCGCAGCTCTCTACGAGCTGCACCGCCTCTTACATGAATACTTCCTTTAGACCGCCCGGCTAAGGCTTCGGGGCTTTGTTGATCAGCGGCCCCAAGTTCACACCACTTTTACAAACGAATCGGAATTTTGTCACAATTCCACGGTATACTGTATCTTGTAAGCTTGCCCCCCGGTGCACCATAAAAGGAGTGACCTTCCGTGAAAGAACAGCCCAATCCCCCCAGTAAAAAGCCGCTTTTGTATTATGCGCTCATCGCTACGCTGGTGCTGATGCTGCTGAACGCGTTTGTATTCCCCCTGCTGATGACGCCGCGCGTTACGCAGGTGAGCTACGACGAATTTCGCCGGATGCTGGAGGAAGACAAGATCTCTGTGGTAGAGCTTCAGGAGGACGGCCGCGCGCTGTTCTTTCAGGCAAAGGACGATTCCGGCGCACAGCGCATTTATTCCACCGGCCTGTTCCCGGATGCAGAGCTGCAGCAGCGCCTTGCCGAGAGCGGCGTTCAGTACTCGGCGATCGTTCCGCAGGAGAACAGCTCTTTGATGAACTTTCTGCTCACGTGGATCTTCCCCACGCTGATCATGGTGCTGCCGATGGTGCTTTTGTGGCGCATGATGCAAAAGCGCATGGGCGACGGCAACATGATGTCGTTCGGCATGGGCAAAAGCAGCGCCAAGATGTACGTGGCCGCGCAGACAGGCAAGACGTTCGCCGATGTTGCCGGGCAGGAAGAGGCCAAGGAGGCGCTGGTGGAGATTGTCGATTTTCTGCACAGCCCCGATAAATACCGCAGTGTCGGCGCGGTAATGCCCAAGGGCGTATTGCTCGTGGGCCCTCCGGGCACGGGCAAAACACTGCTGGCCAAGGCCGTAGCGGGCGAGGCGAACGTGCCGTTTTTCTCCATCGCGGGCAGCGAATTTGTGGAGATGTTCGTGGGGCAGGGCGCGGCGCGCGTGCGCGATCTGTTTCGGCAGGCCAAGGAAAAGGCGCCGTGCATCGTATTCATCGACGAGATTGATACCATCGGCAAAAAGCGCGACGGCGGCGGATTTTCGGGCAACGACGAGCGCGAACAGACGCTGAACCAGCTGCTGAGCGAGATGGACGGCTTCGACGGCTCCTCGGGCGTGGTGATCTTAGCCGCGACAAACCGCCCCGAAACGCTGGATAAGGCGCTGCTGCGCCCCGGCCGCTTCGACCGGCGCGTGCCCGTGGAGCTGCCCGATCTGAAGGGCCGCGAGGACATTCTGCGCGTGCATGCCAAGGACGTGATGATGGACGACGGGATCGACTACAAGGCCATTGCACGCGCCACCTCGGGCGCCTCGGGCGCAGAGCTGGCAAACCTGATCAACGAGGCCGCGCTGCGCGCCGTGAAAAACAACCGCCGCATCGTCACGCAGGAGGATCTGTCCGAATCCGTCGATGTGGTGGTGGCGGGCTATCAGCGCAAAAACGCGGTATTGACGCCGCGCGAAAAAAAGATCGTGGCGTATCACGAGATCGGCCACGCGCTGGTGGCGGCCAGGCAATCGCATTCCGCGCCCGTTACAAAGATCACCATCGTGCCGCGCACCTCGGGCGCGCTGGGCTACACGATGCAGACGCCGGAGGCGGATACCGTACTGCTCTCGCGCGAGGAGGCGCTGGCCAAGATTGCCACACTCACCGGCGGGCGCAGTGCCGAGGAGCTCGTTTTCGGCAGCGTTACGAGCGGCGCCTCCAACGATATCGAGCAGGCCACCAAGCTGGCGCGCAGCATGGTAACGCGCCTTGGCATGAGCGAATCGTTCGATATGACGGCGCTGGAAACCGTAAACAATCAATATCTGGGCGGCGACGCCTCGATGGTGTGCAGCGCCGAAACCGCGGCCAGGGTGGACGAAGAGGTGGTAAGCATCATTCGCACCGCGCACGAAAAGGCGCTGGGCATCCTGCGCGAAAACGAGGAGCAGCTGCACGAGCTGGCAAAGTTTCTGCTGGAAAAAGAGACCATCACCGGCGACGAATTTATGGCCATTCTGAACAGAGCGGACGACGCACGGCCCGCTTGAGAGGTCTCCTTTGCCGGAATGTGTGTTTTGGCATAACAAAAAGATATGCGCCGCCCGGGCTCTTCAAGGACGGGCGGCGCTTTTTTGCGCATTACCGCTCCAACCGGTGTGTCGGTTCGACCGGCGGATCTTTCGACGTTTAAACGATTTCGGGATGTTTGAGCAAAGACAGGCAGGGCTCATTTTCCGTCATCCTTTCGCTGGCCCGCTCATCTTTTTGTACGCTCGCCCCTTTTTCGCAGGCTCGTCCCCCTTTTTCGCAGGCTCGTCCCCCTTTTTCGCAGGCTCGTCCCCCTTTTTCGCAGGCTCATCCCTCTTTTCGCAGGCTTGTCCCCCCTTTTTTGCAGTTCGCCCATCTTCCCCCTTTTCTTTTTTTCATCGAAGTGCTATAATTCTGGTTGGAATTCCTGTGTATTCTGCGCGGCGTCTGCCGCGCGGCGGCCGGGCCCGCGGCAGGAGCATCGCCCCACGGGGGAGAGCTGCACCGGCCGGAATGATCGAAGGAGGGATTGCTTTGATGAAGCTATTGGTGTTTGTACTGAACCGTGTGGAAAAATTAGAACCTGCGCTGAACAAATTAGAGCACGCCGGGCTGCGCGGCGCCACCGTAATTTCCAGCAGGGGCATGGCGATGACGCTGGAAAAATATTTCGACGGCTCGTTTTTGGGCTCGCTGCGTGCGATGATGGAACCGGACCGCGTGGAAAACTGCACCGTGTTTATGGTGCTGAAGGAAGAGGACGTGCCGTGCGCCATTGCCTGCGTGGAGGAGGTGGCGGGCAGCTTCGACGCGCCGAACAGCGGCATTGTGTTCACGGTGCCTGTCGATTTTATCAAAGGGATCTCCGGGTAAACCGGCTTTGCACAGAGGGGTAAAACGTTATGGAATTGGGAATCTTATTTCACTTTGCGATCCTGCTGTTCGGCGGGCTGATCTTCGCAAAGATTATTCGTTATTTTCATCTGCCGGATGTGACGGGCTATCTGCTCGGCGGCCTGATCCTCGGGCCGTCGGTGCTGGGGCTGCTTTCGGCCGACGCCGTGCAGGATCTTGCACTCGTATCGGAGATCGCGCTCGGCTTCATCGCCTTTTCCATTGGCAGCGAGTTCAAGCTGGAATATTTTAAGCGCGTGGGTTTAACGCCCGTTGTGATCGCCGTACTTGAGAGCTTTCTGGCCGTTGCCGCCGTTGTGCTGGGGCTGGCGGCCGCCGGACAGCCGCTGCCGTTTTCGCTGGTGCTGGGGGCGATCGCGGCGGCCACCGCGCCTGCTGCAACGATCATGGTGATCAAGCAGTACCGGGCGCGCGGCCCCGTTACCGAAACGCTGCTGAGTGTGGTTGCCATCGACGATGCCACGGCGCTGATTGCGTTTGGCATTGCCGTGGCCGTTGCGCAAACGCTGACGAGCACGGTTCCCGTTCCGTTTTTGTGGAGCATTCTGCAGCCGGTGCTGGAGATTCTGGCAGCGCTGGCGTGCGGCGCGGTGCTCGGCGTGCTGTTTTCGCTGATGCTGCGCTTTTTTAAAACGGCGCAAAACCGCCTTTCGCTGGCGATTGGGTTTGTGCTGCTCACCACTGCCGTGGCCGACGCGCTTTCCCTTTCGGCGCTGCTGATGACAATGGCAATGGGCGCCGTATTCGCGAACCTTTGCAACAAATCGGGCGAGGTACTGTCGCTGTGCGATTCCCTCACGCCGCCCATTTACATGATGTTTTTTGTGCTTTCCGGCGCGGGGCTGAACCTTGCGATCCTTCCGTCCATCGGCGCGGTAGGCGTGATCTATGTGATTTTGCGCGTTGTGGGCAAAGTGTTCGGCGCATGGCTGGGCGGCACCGTGATGCACGCCGCACCGAACGTGCGCCGCTGGCTGGGCTTTGCGCTGGTGCCGCAGGCGGGCGTTGCCCTCCGCCTCACTGTGGTGGCGCAGCGTGTGGTGCCGCAGTACGCCGAGGTGGTGCGCGCCGTGGTGCTGTGCGGCACACTGATCTACGAGCTCGTAGGCCCGGCGGTTGCGAAATGGACGCTGCAAAAAGCGGGAGAGATCGAGGCGGGAACGTAGCTTTTATCCATCAGGGATGTATCTCATCGGACGGTCAGGATCTTTCCCTCCAGAAAAACGGCTGTAAAACAGCAGATCGGCGCCCCTTTCGGCTTGGAATTGCCGAAAGGGGCGCCGATGTTACTTTTCGCAAAACAGGCCGGCAAACTCGCACAGCGAATGCCTTGTAATGCCGTCAAAGCCCGTTGCCGTGTCTGCGCAGAGCATGGCGCTCAGCACAGCCTCCTCGGTGGCCTCGGCCGCGGCGCGAAACACCGCGTCGATCCTTCCCTCGTGCAGGTATGCGCCCGCCAGCACGGCGTGCGGGCTTTCGTGCGGCACGCGGTTTGCCGTGGAAAAGCCGAGGAACGCCTCGCCGCTGCCGTGGCCGATATAGCTGCCCAGCCGCGCCAGCCCCACCGACGCGCGCCGCACAACGCGCCCGAGCTGACGGGAGGAAAGCGGCAGATCGGTGGCGAGCACCACGATGCAGCTGCCCAGATCCGCCGTCGGCTCGGCCGACGGCGGCGCGCCGGGCGCGGCCGTCTGCGCCGCACACTGCGCAAGCCGTGCGGCGATCGTCTCTCCCGCCGCGTTGCCGCCGATGCGCAGATCCTGCAGGCAGCCATGATTTGCCAGCACCATCACACCCACGGTGTAAAAAGCGCCGTCCAATGCAACAATGCGGCTGGCGCTGCCGATGCCGCCCTTCAAGCCGTGGCACACCATGCCCTTGCCCGCGCCGACGTCGCCCAGCGCAAAATCGGCCGCCGCAGCCTCGATGGCCGCGAACACGTGCTCCGCATGCACGGCGCGGTGTGCAATGTCGTTCATCCCGCCGTCGTTGCACTCTGCCACCACGGGGTTCAAACTGCGCGGCACGGTGCCGCTTTGCGCGCAGCGGCGCAGCATATATTCCACCATCGCGTCGTGCACAAGGCCCACATTCAGCGTGTTCGTCAGCGCGATGGGCGTTTCCAGCGTACCCAATTCCTCGATCTGCATCAGCCCCGCCGTCTTGCCAAAGCCGTTCAGCACATATGCGGCCGCCGGCAGCTTTTGCGCAAACGGGTCGTCCGGACAGGGCAGCACCACCGTCACGCCTGTTTTGTGCGTGTCGGTATCCATCGTGCAGTGCCCCACCGTCACGCCCGGCACATCGCTGATCTTATTCAGCGGCCCGCGCTGCAGCGTGCCGACGCGAAGGCCAAACTCCGCGCAGGTTCTCTGTGTCGGCATCCGATCCTCTCCTTTGGGCCGGTTTTGTCCGGCTTTTTTGCGGCAGCATGCGGGGCGGCCCCCGCAAAGCCCTTACAACGCGCGGTGTTTTTCCGGCCGGCAGCCGGGCGCGGCAAAAAAAGCGCAGGTCGGCAGGCGGCTGCGCCCGAAGCAGAGATCACGCCCCGCCCGCTTTACTTTGCCGTTTGGATGAATTGCCGGTTCCCCCACAGATATTTGATCCCGGACACGGCCGTAACAAGGGCCACCGCCCAGCACAGCACGGCGCTACAGACCTGTGTTTTGTACGCGCTGCTCATGGGATCGGCAAAAAACGCCGCCTCTATGGAAACGCCGAAATAGTAAAAACAGATTGTCAGCATTTGCAGCACGGTCTTTGCCTTGCCCCACAAATTCGCCGCAATCACCTTGCCGCCCGGCGCGCCCGCCGCCACCATACGCAGGCCGGAAACCGCAAACTCCCGCGCCAGAATGATTACCAGCACAACGGGGCTGCAGATCCCGTCCGCCATCATGTAGAGGAACGCCGTGGTCGTCAGCAGCTTATCGGCCAGCGGATCCGCGAATTTGCCGAAATCCGTCACCAGATCGCTTTTGCGCGCAATGTGCCCGTCGAAATAATCCGTCAGGCTCGCAGCGGCAAAAACGATCCCCGCGGCGAGCATCCAGCGGTTTACGGCACACACCATAAATACCGGGATCAGCAATACACGCAGCATCGTCAGCTTGTTGGGCAGGTTCATCGTAACAACTCCTTTGCAGCATTTTCAGCATCTGTCAAAAATGGAATGGGCAACGCGGCGCGTGTCGCAGCGCATCCATATGGGCAGCCGCCGGCGCGCCGCAGGCACGGCGCACCTGCTTGCCCTGCAACGCGGCGCGCGAAAAGAGGGCGCTGGCGAGGGCGTTTTTTTGCGAAAGCGGCCAAGCCCGCAGACGGCGCGCCCCGGGGCCTCCGCCTCACTGCGGCGGCCGGGCCGGCACGCCGTACAGATCGTACACGTCGCTTTCCTCAATGCGCACATCGAGGAACGTGCCCGGCCCGATGGGCGCTTCGCTGCGCACGCAGCACACGGCGTCGATCTCGGGCGCGTCGGCCGCGGTGCGGCAAAGATAAAGGCCGCTTTCCTCGTCCCAGCCGTCGCACAGCGCGCGCACCGTTTTGCCGATTTTCGCGGCCTGCTTTTCAGCCATGATCTCTGTCTGGATGCGCATAACGGTTTCGGCGCGCTGTTCGCGCACCTCCATGGGCAGCTGCTGCTCCAGCGCCGCCGGGGTGCCCTCCTCCTCGCTGTAGGCAAAGCAGCCCAGCCTTTCGAAGCGGGATTCCCGCACAAAATTGCACAGCGCCTCAAACTGCTCCTCTGTTTCGCCGGGGTAGCCCGCAATGAGCGTGGTGCGCAGCGTGATATCCGGCATGGCCGCGCGCAGGCGGTTCAGCGCGTGCAGCACGGCGTCCCGGCCGCCTTTGCGGTTCATCGCGCGCAGCAGCACGGGGTCGATGTGCTGAATGGGCACATCCAGATAGTGCAGCACCTTTTTATTGCGCGTCATCGCCGCGATCACATCGTCGGTGATGCGCTCGGGGTAGGCGTACAGCAGGCGGATCCATTCAATGCCGTCTACGGCGTTCAGCGCGTCCAGCATCGGCGCCAGCTGCGCTTCGCCGCGGTCTGCGCCGAAGGCCGTGATATCCTGCGCCACCACGATCAGCTCCTTCACGCCCTCGCCCGCCAGAAAACGCGCCTCGGCCGCAATGTCGGGGATCGTGCGGCTGCGCAACGGCCCGCGGATGAGCGGGATGGCGCAGTAGCTGCACCGGTTCGAGCAGCCCTCGGCAATTTTTATGTAGGCATAGTGGCGCGGCGTGCTGATAACGCGCGCGCCGCCCAGCGGCAGGCTCTCCTTCACGCCGTAGCTCTCTACGGGCTCTGTGCCCGTGAGCCGCTCCAAAATGGAGCAGATGGCCGCGTTGGAGCCAAGCCCCACCACGGCGTCCACCTCGGGGATCTCTTTTACGATCTCGTGCTGATAGCGCTGCGCAAGGCAGCCCGTGACAACCACCTTCAGCGCCGGATTCTGCTCCTTGCGGGCGCACGCCTCTAAAATGCTGTCGATGGCCTCCTGCTTTGCGCTCTCGATAAAGCCGCAGGTATTGATGAGGATCACGTCCGCCTCGGAGAGATCGGCGGTGGTGGTGTGGCCGCGCTGCAAAAGCGCATGGCACATCACGTCGGCGTCCACCTGGTTTTTCGGGCAGCCGAGAGAAATGAGGGCGATCTTCATTTGTTTCGTCTGTTCCATACACGGCACCTACTCCCATCCTTCTTCCACATCCATTGTCCCGTCTGCGCTGTCCGCCGCGTCCTGTATCTCCGGCTTGTCCGCTGCGCAGAGCCCGTCCGCTTCTTCCGTCCCGCACAGACCGTCCTGCGCGTCCGCCTGCATGGCCTCGAGGGCGGCCTTGACTACGCCGTAGGAAAAGCCGCGCCGCGCCAGCGCCGCGATTACCAGATCGCGCCGGCCAGCCTCCAGCTTGCGCAGATAGCTTTTCTCAATCACCGCGCGGCAGGCGGCTGTTTCGTCGGTATCCAGCGCAGCCACGGCGGCATCCGCCGTGGCGCGGTCTACGCCTTTTTCCAGCAGCCGGCGGCGGATCTCGCGCGCCGATTTATTTTGTCCGGCCAGATAGCTTGCGCGGCGGCGCGCAAAACGCGCGTCGTCCAAAAGCTCCAGCCGCTGCATTTCCGCCACGGCGGCGGCCGCGGTGTGTTCGTCGAAGCTTCGGCAAAGCTTTTCGTACAGCTCGCCGCCGGCATGATCGCGCAGCGAAAGAAGGCTTAGCGCCTTGTCCTTGGCCTTGCGCAGATCGCTTTGCTCCTTCAGCGCCGCGCCCTCCTTCAGGCGGTTTTTGACAAGCGTCTCGTCATCCACGGAAAACAGAAACACGCCGTCTTCGTCGAACAGGGCAAAACGTCCCTGCCGGGTTTTGCCGATCCTGCCGATCTTCACGCGTCGTCCTCAACCATGATGTCGATGCTCGCGCGTTTTTTCTTCGCGGGCGGTGCGGACGGCGCTTCCCCGGCTTCGGCCGGAGCCGCGTCGCCCTCCGCGGGGTACGTTTCGGCCGGCTGCGGCGCGGCTGCGGCGGGGATATCGTCGATGGAACCCTTTTTCTTCGAGGAAGACGCTTTTTTGCTCAGCGTCAGCTGATCGGCGTTTTCGCGCACAAGCTTTTCCAGCTCGGCAAACAGCTCAGGGTGATCCAGCAGGTATTTTTTCGTATTGTCGCGTCCCTGCCCCAAACGCGTTTCGCCATAGCTGAACCATGCGCCGCTCTTTTGAATGAGCTTCAGCTCCGCGGCAATGTCCACCAGCTCGCCGGCCTTGGAAATGCCCTCGCCGAACATAATATCGAAGTACGCCTCGCGGAACGGCGGCGCAACCTTGTTTTTTGCCACCTTCGCGCGGGTGCGGTGCCCGACGATGGCACCGGAAGAATCCTTCAGCTGCTCGGAACGGCGCACGTCGATGCGCACCGAGGAATAATACTTCAGCGCGTTGCCGCCGGCCGTCACCTCGGGGTTGCCGTAGACGATGCCTACCTTCAGGCGCAGCTGGTTAATGAAGATCACAACGGTGCCCGTTTTGCCCACGATGCCCGTCAGTTTGCGCATGGCCTGGCTCATCAAACGCGCCTGCAGGCCCACATGCGCGTCGCCCATTTCGCCCTCGATCTCGGCGCGCGGCACCATGGCCGCCACCGAATCCACCACCACGCAGTCGATCGCGCCCGAGCGCACCAGCGCCTCGCAGATCTCCAGCGCCTGCTCGCCGGTATCCGGCTGGCTCACCAGCATGCTGTCGATATCCACGCCCAGCGCCTTGGCATACACCGGGTCCAGCGCGTGCTCCACGTCGATGAACGCCACCTCGCCGCCGCCCTTCTGCGCCTCGGCGATGCAGTGCAGCGCAAGCGTGGTTTTGCCCGAGGCCTCGGGCCCGTAGATCTCGACAATGCGGCCGCGCGGCAGGCCGCCGATGCCCAGCGCCAGATCGAGCGAAAGGCTGCCGGTGGAAATGGCGTCCACCTGCATGGTGACATTTTGCCCCAGCTTCATGATCGCGCCCTTGCCGAACTGCTTTTCGATCTGCGAAAGCGCCGTTTCCAGCGCGGTTTTCTTCGCGTCCCCCGTCTTTTTGGTGGGGGAGGGCATTTGCTTTTTCTCCGCCATATGCTTCCTCCGTTCTGCGGGGCGCCTTGCCCCGCTGTGTGTTGATGGTTTCTTCGGCATCCCGCCCGAACGCCGCGCGGGCCGCGCCCGGCGCAGGCCCCTTTCCCAAAGGCCGTGCGCCCTTTTTCGATGCAATGCCCCTGCCCGCGCGCTTTCCGGCTTTCCCCTGCCGCGTACAGCATACCGCAAAGCATGTACGATAATACGGCCTTTTGCGCGGGCCTCGCCGGTGTTCCGCCGAGCTGTCTCAAAAACGTGCAGGCAAATGGCTCCGGGGCCGGCCGGGCTTTTGATCAAGCTTTATTATACCCCACTTCCCCCGCATTTGCAAACGGGCGGCGGGCCAGAACGCAGCGTGGGTTGCCGCCCGCGTCCTTGCGCACCGAGACAGAGGCATAACCCGCTTGCCGGCACAGCCGCGTTACCGCGTCCGCCTGCCGGTAGCCGATCTCAAAAATCAGCCAGCCGCCCGGCCGCAGCACGGAAAAATAGGCGGGCGCGATGTGCCGGTAAAACCGAAGGCCCCCCTCCCCCGCCTCCAGAGCAATGCGCGGCTCGTGCGCCAGCTCCGGCGCCAGCGCGGCAAATTCCTCGGGGGCGATGTAGGGCGGGTTGCACACGATCACGTCCATGCTTTCGGGCGCGCATTCGCCCTGCCAGAAGAACACGTCCGCCCAAACGATGCGCAGCCGGTTTGCATAGGTATTGTTGTTGGCGCGCAAAAAGGTAAGCGCATGGGGCGATACCTCCACCGCCGTTACCTGTGCGCGCGGCACATGGCGCGCAACGGCCAGCGCAATTGCGCCCGAGCCGCTGCACAGATCGGCCACGGCTGGCTCTTTGCCGGCCGCGCGCGCCGCGGCAATGGCGGCCATCGCCACGGTCTCGGTATCCGCGCGGGGGATCAGCACACCCGGCCCGATCTTCAGCGTTAAATCCATAAAATCCCACGCGCCGCACAAATATTGCAGCGGGTAGCGCGTGCAGCGCTTTGCGCACAGCGCGTCGAGCCGCTCCTGCTCGCGCGGCGTCAGCGGCGCATCGTCCGCAAGATATGCGTCGCGGCCCGCAGCAAGGGCGTACAGCTGCGCGGCCTCGAACGCCGCGTCCTCGATGCCGGCCTCGGCAAGCCGCGCCCGCACCGCGGCCAGCGCCGTTACCATTCGCCGTCCTTCCGGTTTTTCGGCAGCACAGGCAGCACCGCCGCAATGGCGCACTCGATCATGCCGTCGTCCGGCTCCTGTGTGGTGATGCGCTGCAGCCACAGCCCCGGCGCGCTGAGCGCGTGCGTGAGGGGGTTGTCGTACCGGCCGCACAGCTTGATGATCTCGTAGCCTACGCCCATCACCGCGGGCAGCAAAAGCAGCTTCAGCGCAATGCGCAGCAGCGTGTTCTGCGTCTGGATGGCCGCACCCACCAGAATGCTGAGCAGGATGACAATGAGCAGGAAGCTGGTGCCGCAGCGCGGATGAAAGCGCGAGCACGGACGCACGTTTTCCACCGTCAGCTCCTTGCCCGCCTCATAGCAGGCGATTGTTTTATGCTCCGCGCCGTGGTAGCGGAACATCCGGTCGATCTCCTTCATTTTGCTCACGAGCGCCATATAGCCCACCAACATTGCCAGCTTGAAAACGCCCTCCAGCAGCGCGCGCCAGCCGCCCAGCGGCACAAAATGCGCAAGCAGCCCCACAAGGGCCGTGGGCAGTACCAAAAACAGCACCAGCGCGAGCATCCCGCCCAGAACCGCGGCCGCGGCCATCACAAGGTCGGTGCCCTTCTGGCCGAATTTTTCGGCTACCCAGCGGTCGAATTTTGTCTCCTCCTCCACGGCATCCGGCATGGAGATATCGGCGCTCTTCATCAGGCAATGATACCCCGAAACAAGGCTGTCGATAAAGGTGCACACGCCGCGCACAAACGGCAGCTTTTTCCAGAAATGCTTTGGAACAGGCATAACCTCGGTAAAGATCCCGCCGTCCGGCCGGCGCACGGCCACACACAGCTTTTCGGGGCCGCGCATCATGATGCCCTCCATCAGGGCCTGGCCGCCCACGCTGGTTTTAAACGCGCCGGCGTTCTGTTTTGCTTCGTTCGGTGTTCCGTTCAATCTGAAATCCCTCTTTACAATAAATTTTTTGCGTTTCTTTTCGGGGCCGCGGGCAAAGCCGCCCCCGAAAAGGGCGGCGAGATCCGGGAACAAAGCGTCTTTACCTGCTTTGTTTTCTTATGGAACCGCACCTTAAAAATTGGGGAGCTTTGCTTATCGGAGATCCCCTTCCCGGGCGCCGTCCGGTTTTTTGGGCAGATACAGCGGCAGGCGCACGATGGCGGTAGTGCCCCGGCCCAGCTCGCTTTGGATCTCTACGCCGCCGCCGTGCGCGGCCACGATCTCGTCCACTACGGCAAGGCCGATGCCGCTGCCGCGCACCGCGCCCTTGCCCTTGAAGAATTTCTGCTTCACATTTTCCAGATCGTCCGGCGCAATGCCCGGCCCTTCGTCCGCAATGCTGATAAACGCGTTCGCGCCGTCCGTAAGCACCTCCACGCGAATGATCCCGCCGGGCGGAGAATATTTGACGGCGTTATCCAGCAGGTTCACAAACACCTGCCGCAGCCGCGCCGGGTCGGCCCAAACGGGCATCATCTGTTCGGGCACCTCATAGGCAAGGTGCAGATGCTCGGCCTCCACGCGCCGCTCTACCACGATCACCGCGTCGCCCACCTCGGCCGCGATATCCAGCGGCTGCGGCTCCAGCGTAAGGCCGTTCTGCATACGGGAAAAATCCAGCAGATCCTCCACCATATCGTAAAGGCGGTCGGTCTCGCCGGCGATCACCTGAACGCCGCGGCGAAAGGCCGGGTCTTTTGGGCCCTCCATGCCGGCGATCGTCTCCGCCCAGCCCTTGATGGAGGTAAGCGGCGTACGCAGCTCGTGCGAGACGGAGGAGATAAATTCGTTTTTCATGCGCTCGGTTTTATCCAGCTCGCCCGCCATATGGTTGATGGCGTCGCAGAGCTTGCCGATCTCGCCGCCGTATTTGTTGTCGATGCGCGTATCCAGATTGCCCTGCGCGATGCGCGCGGCCGTGGCTTCGATCGCGCCGATGGGGCGCACGATGCTGCGAATGAAAAACAGCCCCGACGAAATGCTGAACAGGATCACCGCAGCAACCAGCATCAGGCTGGCGATCACACGCACCCGCAGGCTCTCGTCCACCAGCGTTATGCTCGTAACAAGGCGCACCGCCGCGATATTGCCCGCGGCGTGCGGCAGCATCGTGGTAACGGCCATCACCTTTTCGTCCATTGCCGTGCGGTACACGGCGCTGCCCTCGCCCGTATCGCCCAGAACGGCGCGCAAAAAATCATCGCCGGCGGCCGAGCCCTCCGGCGTATAGCCGGTGCTGGTTGCCACCGTGCGGCCCGAAGCGCTCACCAGCATCAGCTCGAACTTATCCTTTTCAGCAAACTGCTCCACCATGCGGCGCAAAAATACGCTGCGGCTTTCGCTTGTCTGGGCGGAGCTGGCGTTCAGCTGCACAATAATGGTGGCGGCGCGGGCGCTCAGTGCACGCCGCGCGCCGTCGTAGTACGTTGTAAAGGAATAATACAAAAATACCGCCTCGGCCACAAAGCACATCAAAACGGTAACCAGCAGGCTGCCGCGCACCCATCGTCTGGTAATGCTGTTCATGGCAACATCCTTTTGAGGGGCTGTTAATAAACCCGCCCCCTCCCAAAATTTTGGCGCTTTGTCCCGGCAGATTCTGCAAAAACGCCTGTTTGGGCACAAAGCGCTGTGCGTGCGCCGCAGGCGGAATGCCTGCCGGCATTTTTGGCCGACAAACCGGCAGCGCCGCAGGTGCTACTCCCGCGCTTTTTGCTTTGTTTGCCGGCTGCGCCCGCAGGCGCGCCCAAAAACGGGCCGGGCGAGGCTCCGGCAAAGCGCAGCTCTTGGGCCTTTGGAAAAATCACGCTTCGCTTACGCGTTCCACCGATATCCATAGCCCCATACCGTGAGGATATGGCGCGGAGCGCTGGGCTCGTCCTCGATCTTCATGCGAAGGCGGCGAATGTTCACATCTACGATCTTCACATCGCCGTAATAGTTTTTGCCCCACACGCCCTCTAAAACCCTCTCCCGTGCCAGCGCGGCGCCGGGATCGGCGAAAAACAGCTCCATGATCTGGAATTCCACCTGCGTCAGCTCGATGGGCGCGCCCTTCTTATACAGCATGCGGCTTTTTTGATCCAGCACAAAATCGCCCAGCGTCGCCCGTCCGTCGTCCGAAGGGGGTGTTTCCGCGGTGTCCTGCCGCCCCACGCGGCGCACCAGCGCCCCCACGCGCGCCAGCAGCTCGCTGACGCTGAACGGCTTTGTCATATAGTCGTCCGCGCCGATGGAAAGGCCCCGGATCTTATCTTCCTCCAGCGTTTTTGCGCTGAGCATGATGATGCCGATGGAGGCGCTGTCGCGCCGGATGCTTTCGCACAGCGAAAAGCCGTTCATCCCCGGCAGCATAATGTCCAGCAGCGCTACGTCAAAGCCGGACGCCGGGCCAAACACGGCCAGCGCCTGTTCGGCGCTGGCGGCCTCGGTTACATCGTAGCCGGCATTGCGCAGGTTGAGCGCAACTACCTCACGGATCGCGTCCTCGTCTTCTACGATCAGGATCTTTTTCACGCCGCATCCCCCGCTTTGTTCGGCAGCCCGTCCTGCCGCAAAGCGCCTTTGCCTGCTGTGGCGCCTGCGGATCTTTTGGCGGGTTGCCCAAATGTGATGGGTTTTCGATTCGCAAAACCCGGAGCGTCTTTTTTATTCCAGCACCAGAACACCGTTCTGGATGAGGCGGATATAGGCCGAGGGGCACGCCTCGCTGAAGTACAAAAGCAGCTTTTCTTCCACCAGCTGCGCGGCTTCGAGATACATGCCGTCCGCGGCAGAGCGGTCTGCAATGCGCACCCGGCAAAGCAGCCGCCCATCCTCGGCATCGCGGATCTGCCAATCGGTATCGGACTGCGCGCTGAGGGAGATCCTGCCCCGCCAGACCTCCGGCAAACGCAGAAAATAATGGTACTGCGTATCGTAGATCCCGTAGCGCCGCAAGGGCTTTTCGCTCAAAGAATCCACCCAATCCACCGGGTAAAAGCGCCGGGCCGCGCGGATGGTGGGAATGCTTGCCCCGGCCTCGGCCGCCAGTGTTTCGCCCGTGCCGGCCAGATCGCGCGGCGTGAGAACGGCCAGCGCCCGCGGCCGCTGAGACAGCACCGTCGCGCGTTCCTCGGAATCCTCGACACAGGGACGAAACAGCTCGCCCTCCCAGCGAAAAAACTGCGACGCCGTGCTCAGCGCCGTGGCGCCGTCCACAATCAGGCCATGTACGGCGCCGCACTGCGTGGGGTAAATGCCCGTGCTGTGCTCGATGCGGGCATCCAGCGCGGCCGTCTGCCGCAGTGCCATTGTGCGCCCGTCCGCCGCAAACAGCTGCAAAATGGATGCGCCCGGCTCCGTTGTGGTGCAGGCAATGGCAAGCTGCAGCCCCTCGCCCGTTAATGCGCCGATGCGGTAGGCGTCATACGGCTGCCGGCAGGCGGAGTAAATGGTAACGTCGCGGTAATCGTATATTTCCAGGTATTTGTCTGTCAAATTCGCGTTGGCGTAGCCCACGCAAAGCTGCACCGAGCCTTCAAACAGCTGTACCAGCTCTACCTCGGCCACCTCGCTGGAAAGGCCCATCACCTCGTAGGCAACGCTCCAGCCGTCCCTTTCGGGCTCCAGCACCGCAAGGTGCACGTTTTGCCCCTTGCTGGGCGCGGTGTACAGCACGGCCGCTTCCTTTGCTCCGTCCCCGTCCAGATCCGCAAGGATCACGGGGTCGGGCTCGCTGCCGCCGCGCGGGTATTTCAGCTGCAGGCTCTCGCCCAGATAGAGGTTCAGCGCCGTCTGCACGGCATTCTGCTGCTCGGACTGCCGCGGCGCGCGCAAAAGATCCTCCACGTTGCCGCTTGGCAAAAGGCCGCCCGGCACAAAGCCCTCGCACGCGCATAGCAGCGCGCAGCATGCCAGCGCTGCCAGCAGCCGGAAGCATCGTCTTCGCACTCTGGAAAAGCCTCCCTCTTGCACAGCCGCCAGATCCGCTTACGGGCACAGCTTTTCTTTCCGTGCCGTTTCGGTGGTTTAAGGTTATTGTACCATATTTTTTTTTATTGTACAATAAGGCAATCGCCAAAAACGAGGATAAGCGTCCGCCAAGGGCGGGGGCGGGTATGCGCCAAAAACGACGGCCGGCCGCAAACGGGTTTTTTCGGGATTTTTTGCGCGTCGCCGCCGGGGCCTTTTTTTCGCTTTTGCGGGTTTGCTTTTTTACGCCGGGAACGGTATAATCTATAGGAGAAGGAGGCCGTGCGCGGCGCGGTTTTTCCGGGAGGAATTTATGGAACGTTCCGTTGAGATCGAACGCAGCATCATCAAAAAGTACAAAAAGCCCATCTGGCACCGTTTTATCGGCGGCTGCAAGGATTACCGGCTGATCGGCGCGGGCGACCGGATCGCCGTGTGCATCTCCGGCGGGAAGGACAGCTTTCTGCTGGCATGCTGCCTGCGCCAGCTGCAAAGGCACAGCGACGTGCCGTTTGCGCTTGAATTTCTCTGTATGGATCCCGGCTACCGGCCCGAAAACCGCGCCATGATCGAGCACAACGCCGCGCTGATGGCGCTGCCGCTGCATATTTTTGAGACGGAGATCTTCGATACCGTCGCGCACGCCGGACAATCGCCCTGCTATCTGTGCGCGCGCATGCGGCGCGGATATCTTTATAAAAATGCCCAGGCGCTGGGCTGCAATAAAATTGCGCTGGGGCATCACTTCGACGATGTGATCGAGACGACGCTGATGAGCATGCTGTGGGGAGCCGAGGTAAAAACGATGATGCCCAAGCTGCACAGCACAAATTATCCCGGCATGGAGCTCATCCGCCCGCTGTATCTCGTGCGCGAGGCGGATATTCTGGCGTGGAAGCGTTACAACGGGCTATCGTTTTTGCAGTGCGCGTGCCGCTTTACCGAGCGCGGGGCCGACAGCGCGCCGCACGGCGCGCGGGCGCAGACCAAAGCGCTGATCGCCGCTTTGCGCGGGGCAAACCCGCAGGCGGATGTCAATCTGTTCCGCAGCATGCACAGCGTCAACCTGAATATGACGCCGGGCTGGACAAAGGACGGGCAGGCGCACAGTTTTCTGGATGACTATGGCGCGCCGCCCGGTTTTGCGCCCGAAGCGGACGAATAAAATTTTGGGGGCTTTGCTGATCGGCAGCCCTATAGAGGAGGCGCCCTATTTTGAAGAGCTTTTCCCTTCCCGCCGCGCTGTCCGCGACAGCGACGCGCCGGCGGCGCGACCCTACGCGCGTAATTACCGGCAGCTTTTTGGCGGTAATCGCGTGCGGCACACTGCTGCTGCTGCTGCCGGCCGCAAACCGCACCGGAGCCCCGCCGCACTGGATGGAGGCGCTGTTCACCGCCACCTCCGCCACCTGTGTTACCGGGCTGGTGGCGTTCGATACATGGTCGCAGTTTTCTGTTTTCGGCCAGGTCGTTATTTTGCTGCTCATCCAAATCGGCGGGTTGGGGCTGGTGACGCTCACCTCGTTTTTCCATATCGCCGTTGGGCGGCGGCTTGGGTTTCAGGGGCTGCGCCTCGCGGGCGAAAGCGTCAGCCTTTCCGATGCGGGGCAATCGCGCGCGGTGCTGCTGTTTGTTATGAAGGTGGCGTTTCTGTTTGAAAGCGCCGGCGCGGTGCTGCTGGCCTTTTCGTTTGTTCCGCGCTTCGGCCCAAGGGGCGTTTTCGTTGCAATCTTTCTTTCCGTTTCCACATTCTGCAACGCGGGCTTTGATATTCTGGGCTTTATCGAGCCGGGCTCGAGCCTCACTGCCTTTGGGAACGACCCCTATGTGCTTGCCGTCATCTCCGTGCTCATTATCGGCGGCGGGCTGGGATTTCTCGTCTGGCAGGATCTGGCCGCATGGCGGCGCACGCATCATCTGCGCACTCATACAAAGTTGGTGCTGTGGGGCTCCGGCGGGCTTTTGGCCGTGGGCATGCTCGGCGTTCTGCTGCTGGAGCATCAAAACCCGCTCACGCTCGGGCCCCTGCCGCCGGGCGAAAAGCTGCTGCACGCGGCATTTACCTCTGTTTCGGCGCGCACGGCAGGCTGCAACACGTTCCCTCTGGAAAAAATGAGCAATATCACCAAGATCTTCCTCACGCTTCTCATGTTCATCGGCGCCGCGCCGGGCGGCACGGGCGGCGGTGTGAAGATTACTACCGTCAGCGTGATTCTGCTGGCCATTGCCGGAGTGGCCGGCGGCCGCGACGAGGCGATAATCTTCGGCCGGCGCATCGGCCACCGAACCGTCTACCGCGCGCTGACGATTTTGCTGCTCTCGCTGGTGGCCTGCGTAACCGTAACGCTGGTGCTGTTTTTTAATCTGAACACCGCCGAGCCAAACGGCGTGGACTGTATGTTCGAGGCCGTATCCGCGTTTGCGACGGTGGGCCTTACGGTGGGCGTTACCGCCGTAATGAACCCCGTGGCGCGCGCGGTGACGATGGCCGCAATGTTTTTGGGGCGCGTGGGCCCGGTGTCGCTCGCCATCAGCCTTGCCGCGCGCCGCGACAATGCCGCCGCGCGCCGCGTTGTTCCCCCGGAGGCGCACATCAATGTAGGCTAAGGCAGCGCTTGCCGCCGCTCTTTTGGCTGCGGCCGCGCCGCTTTTGACAGTTTTCCGTTCAGGCGGCCGCGTTCAGGGCGCGGCCCTGCGGGCGGTTTTATTCAAAAAGGAGACGATCATTTGCAGATACCCGATACCGCTTTTACGCACGGCGGCAGCTTTCATGCCGACGACGTTTTTTCGGCGGCGCTTTTAAAGCTGTGCCGCCCCGATATCCGCATCCTGCGCGGTTTTACCGTGCCGCCGGATTTTGAGGGCCTTGTGTTCGACATCGGCGGCGGCCGCTTTGATCACCACGCCAAAAACAGCCCTGTGCGGCCCAACGGCGTGCCCTATGCCGCGTTCGGCCTGCTGTGGCGCGAGCTGGGCGCCGGGCTGATCGGCCCGGCGGACGCGCGCCGCTTTGACGAGAGCTTTGTGCAGCCGCTGGACGAAGACGACAATACGGGGCGCGGCAACCAGCTTGCCACCGTGATCGCCGCGTATAACCCCCGCTGGGACGGCGACGAAAAGCCGGACGATTGCTTTGCCGAAGCCGTGGCGCTGGCTGTGGAGATCCTTTCGCATAAGTTCGAGACGATCCGCAGCGTGCAGCGCGCCGCCGACGAGGTAAACGAGGCGCTGAAAAACATGAAGCGCCGCATTGTGCGTCTTTCCCGCTTTGCGCCGTGGAAGCAGCAGCTAATCCCCAGCAAGGCGCGCTTTGTGGTGTACCCCTCGCCGCGCGGGGGCTGGGCCGCGCAGGCCGTGCCCGCCTCGTTCGGCTCGCCCGCGCTGAAAACGCCGTTCCCCCTGCATTGGGCCGGCGCGCCGGAGGACGATCTGCCCGGCCTCTCGGGCATTGCAACGCTGCGCTTTTGCCACGCGGGGCGTTTTCTTATTACGGCGGGCAATGAGGAGGACGCCATTGCCGCGTGCGAGGCCGCCATGGAGCAAAACCGCCCATGAGCTGGGTATACATGGTGCAATGCAGCGACGGCACGCTGTACACCGGCTGGAGCACCAACCCGGCAAAGCGCGCGGCCGCGCATTCGGCCGGGCGGGGCGCAAAATACACGCGCGGCCGCGCGCCGGTGCGCCTTGTGTACGCCGAGCCGTGCGCCGATAAAAACGCCGCCCTGCGCCGCGAGGCGGCCATCAAAAAGCTGACGCGCGCGCAAAAGCTGGCGCTGGCACAAAGCTGGCAGGCACAGAGCCGGTATTCAAACGAAACTGCGCCGGCAAAATAGGCCAGCCGGCAAAAAAGGAGAAACAACATGGAACAAAAAACGCTTGCCCGTCCGATGTTTACGGGGCGGGAGCTTTGGCGGCTGATTCTGCCGCTGGTGGCAGAGCAGCTTTTGATGGTAACGGTGGGCATGGCCGATACGGTGATGGTCTCTTCCGTGGGCGAGGCCGCGGTATCGGGCATCTCGCTGGTAGATCAGGTAAACGTGCTGCTCATCCAGATTTTTGCCGCGCTGGCCACGGGCGGTGCGGTGGTGGCCAGCCAGTATCTTGGCCGGCGCGACCGCGAAAACGCCTGCCGCTCCGCAAAGCAGCTCGTCTACTCCTCCTTCGGCATGGCGGTGCTCATCGGCACGCTGGTGCTTCTTTTGAACCGGCGCATTCTGCAGGCCGTGTTCGACAATGTGGAGCCGGAGGTAATGCGCGCCGCCGAAACCTACTTCTGGCTTTCGGCGCTTTCTTATCCGATGCTGGCGCTGTACAACGCGGGCGCGGCGCTCTTTCGCAGCATGGGAAACAGCCGGGTATCGCTGTTTGCCTCGGCAATTATGAATGTCATCAACATCGGCGGCAATGCGTTTTTGATCTACGGCCTGCGCTGGGGTGTTGCGGGCGCGGGCACGGCCACGTTCGCCTCCCGCGCCGTGGCGGGCATCATGATGCTGGCACTGCTGCACAAGCCCGAAAACCCCATTGTTTTGAACCGGCTGCTGCATCCCGAGTGGGACGGCGGCATCCTGCGCAGCATTTTGCGTGTGGGCGTGCCGAACGGGCTGGAAAACGGCATTTTTCAGGTGGGCAAGCTTTTGGTGGCGGGGCTCATCACCACCTACGGCACGGCAGCCATAGCGGCAAACGCCATTGCCAACAATGTGGCGACGATGACGAACCTGGCGGGTTCCGCCATCGGCCTTGCGATGATTACCGTGGTGGGCCGGTGCATCGGCGCAGGGGATCTTGCCGCCGCGCGGCGCTATACAAGGCTGCTGTTGGCGGCCGTTTACGTGAGCATGTGGGCCACCAACATTCTTTTGTATTTTCTGGCGCCGTATCTGGTGCGCTTTTACGCCATGCCGCAGCAGACGGCGGATATGGCGCTGCTGGTGCTGAACGTGAATTTTATTTTGTCCTCCCTGTTTTGGCCGCTCTCGTTCACCACGCCCAACGCCCTGCGCGCGGCGGGCGACGCCAAATTTACCATGACGGTCAGCATTATTTCGATGTGGACATTCCGCATCGGTATGTCGTATGTGCTGGGCACCTGGCTGCACATGGGCCTGCTGGGCGTATGGGCGGCGATGCAGATCGACTGGATTGTTCGGGCGATTTTCTTCTCGCTGCGCTTTCACGGCCACCGCTGGGAAGAAAAGCACGTGATCGACACCTGACGCGCCCCGCGGAATCTCCCGCGCAAGGCGCGGGGCATGGTATGTGCCTATTTTGAGATTGGCCGGCTGATTGTTGAAGAAGAACGGGGCGGCGGCAAACGCGCCGCTTACGGGAAATATGCAATGCCGGGGCTGTACGAATATTTGACAGCCCTCTGACGGGACGCGGAAGGCCGAAGGGCCCCGCGCGGCGCGCTGTTTTTTGCGCGCTGCGGCAAAAATAAAAAGACGGGCAGAGCAGCCCTTTTGGGGCTTGTTCTGCTCGTCTTTTTGCACGCGTTTTTGCGGCGTGCTCGTCTTTCTTTTTACGCGCGTTTTGCGGCGCGCCGCTCCCCCTGCAAATTTATTGCGCCTGCGCCGGGCGGGAGGGGATCCATTCCTGCGTGGCAACGCGCTGCAGAAGGGGCTTGTGGAAGGTTTCCATCAGCGAACAGTATTTGTCGAACATCACAATCACATAGGCCTCGCGGCTGTGCGGAGGCGTGACGGTGAGCGGCCACATGTGGTGCAAAATAATATCCTTTTCGCGCTCCGTCAGCCGGAACAGGCGGTCGGCATTTTCCAGCGCGCGGCGCGGGTGCGTATAGCCGTGGAAATACTCGCCCGTTTCTTTGGCGTGCCGGTGCCAGTCGTACAAAAATAAATCGTGCAGCAGGCCGCCGCGCGCGGCCTCCCCGGCATGCCAGCCGCGCTCTTTGCAGTACAGCCAGCTCAGATACGAAACGTTGAGACAGTGGCGCAGGCAAGACGTATCGCCGTGCTGCGTGTATTCCTCCATCGAGCGCACCAGCGGGTGCGCCAGCAAATCTTCTACTGCCGCAAGATATTCCGCGTCGCGCGGCACACAGACGGGCCGCGCCGCGTCCTTTACCGGTTCTGTCATAGTATTCTGCCTCCTGCCTTGAGATCTCTTGGTTTGATCGTATTCTTTGCTTTACGGACGGTTTTCATCCAAAGCTTCATAGCCGGAACCCTGCCGCGCCCGCCCCGGGCGGCGGGGGATGGGATTTGTCTGCGCCTCCGGCCGCTTACTTCGCCGCAGCCTCCTGCTCCGGCGCGCCCTGTTCCGCAGACGCGGCATGCGTGCGGCGCAGCGACTGGCGCAGGCTGATGAAAAAATCTGCGGCATACGCGCTCACCAGCAAAAACGCGGTGCACATGCTGATGCGCGTTGGGATGCACATCACCGCCCGGAACACGCCGCGGTGCAAAAACGCAAACAGCAGCACGGCGATGAGGCCCCAGCCAAGCGTGCTTTCCAGACAGAGAATGCCCTTATAGTTGAACGGCTTATTCGTGTAATCCCACCAGAACGTGCCGAACAGACGCAGCATCAGGCGCGCGGTAAGATATTCAAAGGCCGTTGCCAGCACTGCGCCCACCACATACAGCAAAATGTAATTGCCCGAAAGCGGGCGCAGCACCGCAAAGCCGAGCATGGCACCAAAACCGTAAATGATGCAGAACGGCAGATGCGCAAAGCCGCGGTTTTCCCATTTGCCCTTTTCGCGGCGGATGACGATGCATTCCATGATCCAGCCCATAAAGCTGTACAGAAAAAACGCGTTGAGAAACACGTGCAGCGCAACCGGCTGGGTATAAACATAGTCGATCATATCGCCGATCCTTTCTTTCCATCGCGCCATCGCGCCGTCCCGGCCTTTCTGCCGGCCGGGGCCGAAAGCCTCACTTGCTGAAAGCGAACAATTGTTCACACAACGTTAACAATATAGCATATTCTGTCTTTCTTTGCAACAAATTTTACAGAATTTGGCCGTTTTGCGCGGCATTTGCCTGCCTTTGCACAAGCGGCAGCGCGCCGCGTGGGGGAAAGAAACGCTTTTCCCACGGCGTTTGCCTTGACACCCCGCGCATCCCCTTCTATAATAAAGCTATCACCGGAAGGAGAATGATCTATGAGCGAAAATTGCACGCACAACTGTGAAACATGCGGAGAAAGCTGCGCCTCGCGCAAGCAGGAGCAGACGGATTTCCGCGAGCCGCCGCACGCCCTGAGCAAGATTCAAAAAGTGATCGGCGTTGTCAGCGGCAAGGGCGGCGTGGGCAAAAGCATGACGGCCGCGATGCTGGCCGTACTGCTGAACCGGCGCGGACGGCATACCGCCGTGCTGGACGCGGACGTTACCGGGCCGAGCATTCCGCGCCTGTTTGGGCTGCACGAGCGCGCAAGAGCGGACGAGCTGGGCCTGTACCCCGTGTGCACCCGCACGGGCATCGACGTGATGAGCGTGAATCTGCTGCTCGACCACGAAAGCGACCCCGTTGTTTGGCGCGGGCCCGTGATTGCGGGCGCGGTAAAGCAGTTCTGGCAGGAAGTGATCTGGAAGGATGTGGATTTTCTGTTTGTGGATATGCCTCCCGGCACGGGCGATGTACCGCTGACGGTGTTCCAGACATTGCCTGTAGACGGCATCATCGTTGTGGCAAGCCCGCAGGAGCTGGTGAGCCTGATCGTCTCTAAGGCTGTGAAAATGGCGAATATGATGCAGATCCCCGTGCTGGGCCTTGTAGAGAACATGAGCTATGTGCTGTGCCCGGAGTGCGGCAAAAAGCTGGAGCTGTTCGGCGAAAGCCACGTAGCCGAAACGGCCGCCGCGTTCGGCGTACCGGTACTGGCGCGCATGCCCATCGACCCCGCCCTTGCGCGGCAGGCCGACCTTGGCGTGATCGAATCGTTTGAGGGCGACTGGCTGGACGGCGCGGCGGACGCGGTGGAAAGGCTGCTTTAAACCAGCGCCCGCGCCGCCCCTCTCGCGGCGATCCTTCCCATCTGAAGCGCTTCCCCTATTAAGACGAGAAACTCCGCCCGAAGGCTTCAGCCCTCGGACGGAGTTTTTTCTTTTTTTCATAATAAAAAACGCCTTCGCCCGCCGTTCGGGTGTTTTCCGCCCGCAAGGCCGCCAAACCTTTGCCGGGCCGGAATTTTGCGTTATTTTTACACAAAACGCCTTGATCGTTTCATCTGCGCTTTTCCGTTCCTTTTTAGGTTCTGCTGCAATCCCGCTCCCCGATTTCTTCGGTTTACGATCTGTCCCGTTTTTATCCATTCCAAAAGCCGCTCACGCAATTTTCCCTCCATTTCTGCCGCCGCGTCGATAAGCATCGAAAAGGCTCTTTTTATATGCGCAGTGTCTGCAACATCATAATTATTAAAAATATTTACGGTTTTGAGCATTTGCCCTGTTTGTCTGTCCTGAAAACGGGCAAACCCGGCAGATTGTTTTGTCTGCCTGTATTTTATGAAGATAACAGCCAAGCAAAACAAATTTTACAAGCTGCGGCACCGGAACAACGCAGATACCAAGGCATTCTCGAATTTTTTTGCAACTTTATCCGGCTTGCTGTCATCCGCCTTCAAAATGTGCTTGGTGCTGTCAGGGCCTTTTGGGCAAATTTTTCCATTTGCCAAAATTTTGGGCAAACAGCCAATGGCGATCTGATTTTTACATAACGAGCGCGTACTGTCTGAATTTACCATAAAACATCCCGTTTGCCCACTTTTCGGGCAGCGGGATTTTTTTGCCCATTCCGCGCAGCGCGTTTGCCCGCTATAGTAAAAGAAGAGCCGGATCCGCCCAAGCGGTGCGGGTGCGGCCCGCTTTGACAACACTGCGGTTATACAAAGGAGGGATATTCCTATGGATTCTGAAAAAATGATCAAAACGGCAAAAATCGGCTGTATCGTCATTTCGTGCGCGCTGTGCCTGCTGGGCGCCGCCATGATCGGCTTTCCGGATTTTTCGGCGTCCGCGCTCAGCACGGTGTGCGGCGTACTGATGCTGCTGTTTGGTGCCGCGCGGCTGATCGGGTATTTTTCCAAGGATCTGTACCGTCTTGCGTTTCAATACGATCTTACTTCGGGCGTGCTGGCCGTTGTGCTCGGCGCCGAGCTTTTGGCACGCCCCGGCAGTCTGATGACATTTTTCTGTGTTGCCGTCGGCTTTTTTATCCTGACGGACGGGCTGTTCAAGGTGCAGATCGCGCTGCAATCGAAAACGTTCGGTATTCTCAGCTGGTGGGCGACAATGATCTTTGCCGTTCTTTCCGCAGTCTGCGGCCTGCTGCTGATGCTGCGCCCGGGAGAGGGCGGGGTGCTTTTGACGCGCCTGATCGGCGTAACGCTGCTCAGTGAGGGCCTTTTGAGCCTCTGCACCATGCTGACGGCCGTAAAGATCCTGCAAAACCGGCAGCCGGAGGTGATCGTGGCGACAGAGTACAGCGAAATGTAAAGGCCGTACCGTTCGCCGAGGAAGGCAGGGGCCATGGATGCAGGTTCCCCCATTTTACAAAAGCGATTTGTTAGACAGTCGGAGAAAAAATCGAAAAGAAAGGCAGATCTGCTGTGCGTTTTTCAAAGGCGGTCGTAAAGTACCGCATTCCCATCCTGATCGTCGCCGTTTTGCTGATAATCCCATCGGCGCTGGGCATGGCGGCGACACGCATCAATTACGATATGCTCGATTATCTGCCCGCGGATATTGATACGGTGCGCGGGCAAAACGAGCTGCTGAAAGATTTTGACAAGGGCGCTTTTTCGCTTGTGATCGTAGAGGATATGCCGGCGAAGGACGTTGCCGCGCTGTGCGATGCCATCGGGCAGATCGATCACGTAGAAACCGTGCTCTGGTATTCCAGCATTGCGGATGTTTCCGTTCCGATGGAGCTGCTGCCGGAAGAGATCTACCGCGAATTCAATACCGACCACGCCACAATGCTGGCGGTATTCTTTGACAGCGCCACCTCGGCGGACGTTACGATGGATGCCATTCGCGCCATCCGCGCCGAGGCGGGAAAACAGTGCTTTGTTTCGGGCATGTCGGCGCTTGTGACGGATCTGAAGGATCTGTGCGAGGCTGAGGAGCCGATCTATGTTGGCCTCGCCGTGCTGTTTGCCACGCTTGCGATGCTGATCTTATTGGACGGGTGGCTGGCTCCGTTCGTATTCCTCGCGTCCATCGGAATGATGATCCTGCTGAATCTCGGCACCAACTATTTCCTCGGAGAGATCTCTTACATTACAAAGGCGCTTTCGGCCGTGCTGCAATTGGCCGTAACGATGGATTACTCCATTTTTCTGTGGCACAGCTACAACGAGCAGAGGCAGCGGCGGAGCAGCCCCGACGCGGCAATGGCCGCGGCCATTCGGGAAACGCTGGCCAGCGTTGTGGGCAGCAGCGTTACCACCGTTGCGGGCTTTGCGGCGCTGTGCTTTATGACCTTCACCCTCGGGCGGGATCTGGGGATCGTGATGGCAAAGGGCGTGATCTTCGGCGTGATCGGCTGTGTGACGGTGCTGCCGTCGATGATCCTCGTTTTTGACGGGCCTCTGCAAAGAACAAAGCACCGTGCGCTGATTCCGGATGCGCGGGGGTTTGCAAAGGGAGTGGTGAAACGGTTCCCGATCTTTCTGCTCATCTTCGCGCTGCTTATTGCCCCGGCGCTGTACGGCTACCGCAAGACGAACGGCGAGGTGTATTACGACATGGGCCAGTGCCTGCCCGAGGATATGGAATATGTCGTGGCCAATACAAAGCTTTCGGAGGAATTTCACATTGCCTCCACCCACATGCTGCTGGCAGACGCGGGCCTGCCCTCGCGCGAGGTGCGCGCAATGATGCGGGAAATGGAGCAGGTGGAGGGCGTTAAGTACGTGCTGGGGCTGGAATCGGCGCTTGGCCCGCGCGTGCCCGAGGAATTTTTGCCGGATGCCGTCCGCGAGATATTGCAAAGCGAGCATTGGAAGCTGCTTTTGATCAATTCCGAATACCGTGTTGCAAGCGACGCGGTGAACGGGCAGCTCGAGCAGCTGAACACGATCCTGAAGCGGTACGATCCCTCCGGCATGCTAATCGGCGAAGCGCCCTGCATGAAGGATATGATCGAGACGACCGACCGCGATTTTCAAATCGTCAACGCGGTATCGATCCTGGCGATCTTTGTCATCATCGCGCTGGTGGAAAAAAGCATTTCGCTGCCGTTCATTCTCATTGCCGTGATCGAGCTGGCCATTTTCATCAATCTGGGCCTGCCGCATTATCTGGGCCAGTCGCTGCCCTTTATCGCGCCGATCTGCATCAGCACCATCCAGCTGGGCGCGACGGTGGACTATGCGATCCTAATGACAACGCGCTATAAAACCGAGCGCCGGCGCGGCCTTGGCAAACGCGAAAGCATAACAACGGCGCTGGCGGCCTCCATTCCGTCGGTCCTCGTATCCGGGTTCGGCCTGTTTGCCGCCACCTTCGGCGTGGCCGTCTATTCGGATATCGACATCATCAGCTCCATGTGTATGCTGATGGCCCGCGGTGCGCTTGTGAGCATGTGCGCGGTGATCTTCTTTTTGCCGTCGCTTCTGATGCTGTGCGACGGGCTCATCCGCCGCAGCACCCTTGACATGAAAACAGAAAAGGACAGCGGGCAGATTGCCGCCGCCGTTCAAAGCAAAATTCTTTCGGAGGGATAACAAATGCTGAAAAAAAGATTTTTCGCGGGCATTGCGCTGGCCGCGTGCGCGGGGCTGGCCGTTACCGGCGTGGGGGCGGTGGCCTACGCGGCGCAGGCGCAGGCGCAGATGCCAGTCGCCCTGGATGCCGCGGCGGCGCCGCAGGCCGCGGACGACGCGGGCGAGCGGCTTTTGTCCAGTGTGGAAAAAGACGAAATGATCTATGTTATGACGGACGCTTCCGGCCAGGTGGAAAAAATCATTGTCAGCGACTGGCTCCAAAATTCGCTCGGCATGGCGCTGATCGACGATCGAACCGAGCTGAAAGAGCCACAGGCCGCAAACGGTGAGGCGGCCCGGCCCGGCGCGGACGGTGCGCTCGTATGGGAGGCGCAGGGCGGGGACGTCTATTATCAGGGCGAGATCGAAAAGGAGCTCCCGGTGACGATGTCCGTTTCGTACCGGCTGGACGGCAAAAGCATTTCCCCGCAGGAGCTGGCGGGGAAAAGCGGGCGCGTTGCGATCCGCTTTGATTATACAAACCGGCAGTATGAAACGGTGGAGATCGACGGCCAAAAGGAAAAGATCTACGTTCCGTTCGCGATGCTCACGGGCGTTGTGCTGGACAACGATATATTCACCCATGTGGAGGTAACGAACGGCAAGCTGATCAATGACGGGGCGCGCACCGCAGTAATCGGCATCGCGTTCCCCGGCCTGCAGAGCAATCTGAAGGCAGACGCGGAAAAGTTTGAAATCCCGGGCTATTTCGAGATCACGGCGGACGTTCAGGGCTTTGCGCTGGGCAATACCGTCACCATTGCCACCAAGGAGCCGTTCGACCGGCTGAAGACGGAAAATCTGGATTCCGTAGAGGCGCTGGGCGATTCGCTGGGCGCGCTGTCCGATGCGATGGGGCAGCTTTTGGACGGATCCTCGCAGCTGTATGACGGCCTCTGCACGCTGCTGGAGAGATCCGGCGAACTGACGTCCGGCGTCAGCCGGCTCGCGAACGGTGCCGCCCAGCTGCAGGATGGCGCGGGTTCCGTCCACAGCGGCGCGGCGGCGCTTGCCGCGGGCACGGCGGAGCTTTCGGCCGGCCTGAACGCGCTGGAGCAAAACAGCGCGGCGCTGAACGACGGCGCGCGGCAGGTGTTCGAGACGCTGCTTGCGGCCGCGAACACACAGCTTGCGGCGGCGGGGGTGTCCGTTCCGGCGCTGACGCCGGAAAATTACACCGAGGTGCTGAACGGCGTATTGGCATCGCTGGACCCGGACGCAGTGCTCTCCGGAGCACAGAGCGCCGCGCAGGACAAGGTGACGCAGGCCGTCAATGCCCAGCGGGACACCGTAAAGGCAGCGGTGACACAGGCCGTCGCACAGGAGGTGACGGCGCAGGCAGCAGCCGCTGTGCGCAGCGCCGTGGAGGCGCAGGTGCTCGACGCAATGGGAATGACAAAGGAGATATATGACGCGGGCGTTGCGGACGGCAGCGTTTCGGCGGAAACGCAGGCGCAGGTAACGGCCGAAATCGACACGCGTATGGCCGACAGCGGCGTACAGGCGCAGATCGCGCAAACGGCTTCCGCACAGATGCAGACGCCCGAGCTCACGGCCGCCATCGAGGCCCAAACCGAGCAGAAGATCGCCGAGCTGATCGCGCAGAATATGGGCTCCGCCGACGTGCAGGGGCAGATCAGCGCGGCACTTGGGCAGGCGCAGGCGGGCGCTGCCGGCATTGCGGCGCTGAAGGCTCAGCTGGACAGCTACAGCGGCTTTTACACCGGCCTTGCACAGTATACGGCGGGCGTGGGGCAAACGGCCGCGGGCGCCTTGCAGCTTGCCGCGGGCGCGGCGCAGCTGCAAGGCGGCACGGCACAGCTGCAGAGCGGCACGACCGAGCTGTACAACGGCGTGAATACGCTGCGCGGCAGCCTGCCCGCCCTGACAGACGGCGTGACGGCTCTGCGCGACGGCGCAATGCAGCTTTCCGGCGGATTGGAGGAATTCAACGAGCGCGGCGTTCAAAAGCTGGTGGATGCGTCCGAGGGCGGCCTGGAGGGTTTGGCGCAGCGCATTCGTGCAACGGCCGACGTCTCGCGGGGCTGGCAGTCGTTTTCCGGAATTTCCGAGGAAATGAGCGGGCAGGTAAATTTCCTGTATCGCACAGACGCCGTTCGGCATTCGTAAACGCCGTGGATTATGAAGATCCTTTTCCGGGCTTGCCTGCTTTCAAGACGGGCAGCCGGAGCAAATGCTCAAGGCGGCCTGCCGGCTTTGCTCGTTTTCAAGGCGGGCAGCCGGAGCCAACCGTCAAAACCAATATTTTTATCAGGAGGACTGTAAAATGGACGCTTCCAGCAAAATGGTACGCTTTGGACTGAAAAAGATTTTTGACGCCGTCGGGAAAGATCCGGATCAAAACCTGCCCCGGCTGATGGAATGGGTGGATCGCTTTGCCGGGGACGACCCGAACAACTTTGGCCCGCAGCGCGATGCGTTTCGCGCGGTAGTCAACGATCCGGAAAACAATATGCACAAGCTGCTCGGGAGCCTCTGGAGCGACATCGACGCGGGCGTTCTGCGCACAACGTTTGAAAATTTTATCCTGAACGCAAATCTGGTCGGCTGGCCGCGCGAGGAAGAGCTGCGCGCAAAATACAACTGCAATATCCCCTGGGCGATCCTGCTGGACCCCACCTCCGCCTGCAACCTGCACTGCACCGGCTGCTGGGCGGCCGAGTACGGCAGCCGGCTGAACCTTACCCTGGACGAGATCGATTCCATCATTACACAGGGCAAGGAGCTGGGGGTATACTTTTACATCTATACAGGCGGCGAGCCGATGGTGCGCAAGGCCGATTTGCTGGAGATCTGCCGCCGGCACAGCGATTGCGAATTTATGACATTTACCAACGGCACGCTGGTCGACGAGGCGTTTGCCGACGAGATGCTGGCCGTGAAAAACTTTATTCCGGTGCTCAGCGTGGAGGGCTTTGAGGAAGCCACCGACGCCCGGCGCGGGCAGGGGACCTATCAGAAGGTAGTGCGGGCCATGGAGCTGCTGCGCGAAAAGCGGCTCCCCTTCGGCATCAGCTGCTGCTATACCAGCCAGAATCTGGATTCCATCAGCAGCGACGCGTATTTCGATCAGATGATCGCGTGGGGCGCAAAATTTGTGTGGTATTTCCATTACATGCCTGTCGGCAACGACGCTGTGCCCGCGCTGCTGCCCACGCCCGAGCAGCGCACGGCAATGTATCATAAGATCCGCGAGGTGCGCCGGACAAAGCCCATTTTCGCAATGGATTTCCAGAACGACGGCGAATTTGTCGGCGGGTGCATCGCGGGCGGGCGGCGCTATCTGCACATCAACGCGAACGGCGACGCCGACCCATGCGTATTTATTCATTATTCCGATTCCAACATTCGCGAAAAGACGCTGTTAGAAGTGCTGCGCTCGCCGCTGTTTCAGGCTTACCACGACGGCCAGCCCTTCAACGAAAACCATCTGCGCCCCTGCCCGATGCTGGAAAACCCCGAAAAGCTGCGCGCAATGCTGCGGCAGGTGGATGCGCATTCCACCGATCTGCAATCACCCGAAAGCGGCGATTGTCTGTGCGATAAGTGCATGTCCTACGCCGAAAGCTGGCAGCCCGCCGCCGATGCGCTTTGGAACCGCGCCGGCTGCGCGGGGTGCGGCGGGTGCAAAGCGGGGGAGAGATAAGCGGCCGCCTTATCTGGCGCGAAAAAGCCGTCAGCGGCTGCCCTTCAGGCGCTGTTTTTGCAGCTTCACAAATCATGCCCGGGCGGCCCTGCAAAGCCGCCCCGGGCTTTTTGCTGTTTTCGGCCGACGCATTTTTTAAAAAACTTGATTTGCCGCTGTGTGTGCCGTATAATAGATTCAACCCACAAAAGCAAAAAACGATATTATGAGAAAAAGGTGTGTAAGGGATGGAACATAGCGCAAAAACCATGGATAAAATCGTTGCCCTGTGCAAAAACCGGGGCTTTGTCTACCCGGACAGCGAGATCTACGGCGGCCTTGCCAACAGCTGGGATTACGGCCCGCTGGGCGTGGAGTTTAAGAATAACGTGAAGCGCGCGTGGTGGAAAAAGTTTGTGCAGGAATCGAAATACAATGTCGGCCTTGACGCCGCGATTTTGATGAACCCGCAAACATGGGTGACCACCGGCCACGTGGGCGGCTTTTCCGATCCGCTGGTGGATTGCCGCGCCTGCCACAGCCGCCAGCGCGCCGATAAGCTCATTGGCGACGCGCACCCCGAGGTGAACGCGGACGCAATGAATTTTGAAGAGCTGGACGCCTTTATTGAAGCGCACGGGGACGTGGTGTGCCCGGTGTGCGGCAAGCACGATTTTACGCCCATCCGCAAATTCAACCTGATGTTCAAAACGTTTATGGGCGTTACCGAGGACGCAAAAAGCGAGGTGTATCTGCGGCCGGAAACGGCACAGGGCATTTTTGTAAATTTCGCCAACATCCAGCGCACCACACGGCGCAAGCTGCCGTTTGGCGTGTGCCAGGTGGGCAAGGCGTTCCGCAACGAGATCACGCCGGGCAACTTCGTGTTCCGCATGCGCGAATTCGAGCAGATGGAGTGCGAATTCTTCTGCAAGCCCGGCACCGATCTGGAATGGTTTGCCTACTGGAAAGAGACGTGCAAAAACTGGCTTGTCAACCTTGGGCTGAGCCCCGAGCACCTGCGCCTGCGCGATCACGAGCCGGCGGAGCTTGCGTTCTACAGCAACGCCACCACGGATATTGAATACGCGTTTCCGTTCACCGATTGGGGCGAGCTGTGGGGCATTGCCGACCGCACCGATTACGATCTGGGCCGCCATCAGGAGGCCAGCGGCAAGAGCCTGGAATACTTCGATCCCGAGACGAACGAGCACTACATCCCGTATGTCATCGAGCCGTCGCTGGGCGCCGACCGCGTGGCGCTGGCGTTTTTGTGCGAGGCCTACGACGAAGAGGTGGTGGACGCCGCCAAAAATGATACGCGCGTGGTGATGCACCTGCACCCGGCGCTCGCACCGTTTAAGGCGTGCGTGCTGCCGCTCTCGAAAAAGCTTTCGCCCAAGGCGGAGGAGATCCGCGCCGGGCTTGCGAAGTATTTTATGATTGATTTCGACGAGGCGGGCTCCATCGGCAAGCGCTACCGCCGCCAGGACGAGATCGGCACGCCGCTTTGCATCACGGTGGATTTTCAAACCGTCGGCGACGCCGATACCCCCGCCGACAACTGCGTCACCGTGCGCGACCGCGACACCATGCAGCAGGTGCGTTTGCCCATTGCCGAGCTGCGCGGGTATATTGAATCGAAGCTGGAATTTTAAACGGGCCGCCGCGAGCGGGAACGATATATTAAAAACGGGAGTGCATTTTGAACGATGCGCTCCCGTTTTATCGTTTCCCGCAGGCGTCTTTCGGAATTCCTTAATATATTTTTTGAATGCAGCATCGCTGTGATATGCCCCTTTAAAATTGCATTCCCGCAGCAAACTGCGTCACCGCTCCGCCTGCCTTTGGTCAAACAGGCTGCGCCGCCGGGCAGACTGCACAAACAGGCGCTTCAGTTCCGCCTCGTCGCCGTTTGCCAGCGCCTGCTTCAGCCCCTCCAGGCTGGCGGCAAACTGGTCGATCTCGGCGATGAGGTTTTCGCGGTTGGCAAAAAACAGCTCGCTCCACAGCTGCTCGTTGATCTTCGCGATGCGCGTTAGATCGCGGAACGAATCGCCCGTGTATTCGGCCAGATGCGTGTTGTCGGTAGCGTTCATCAGGCTCACGGCAATGGCGTGTGTCAGCTGGCTGACGTAGCCGATCATTTTATCGTGCTCGGCAGAGGAGAGCTGCGTAATGTGCGCAAAGCCCAGCGCCCCGGCCAATGCCCGCGCAAAGGCGATGCCGCGCGGCGTGTTTTTTTCGGTGGGTACGATGATGAAATTCGCGGGGCGGAACATCTCGCAATTGGCATATTCCACGCCGCTCACCTCGCGCCCCGCCATCGGATGGCTGGCGATGAATTCCACATCCGGGCGCAAAAAACCCTGAACGGCCTCCACAATGCCGCCCTTCACGCCGCACACGTCCGTTACCAGCGCGCCCGGCTTCAAAAGGCCTTGGTTTTTTTGCAGCCATTCCACCAGTGCCCGCGGGTACAGCCCCAGCACCACCGCGTCGGCCTTTTCCAGCAGCGGCGCGGGATCCTCCGCGGTGCCCGCGGCGATGAGGCCGTTATCCAGCGCGTAGCGGATGGCCCCGGCGCGCAGGTCCACAGCCGATACCGTGCAGCCCGCGCGCGTAAGACCCATTGCGTAGCTGCCGCCCAAAAGGCCCAGCCCCACGATGCAAATATTGTTTGGCAGATCCATTTCGGCCCTCACTCCCGTTTTGCCGCCCGGCGGGCGGCTTTTTTTAAAGCAGGGGACGTTTGCCCCCCTCCCGGCAAAACCGGCGCGCGCCGGCGCCGGCAGGCAATGGGCTTATTCTTCTGCCCGCTCTGCGGCCTGCGCGCCCAGGGTGCGCAGATCCGCAAAAAAGCCCGGCCAGCTTTTGCGCACGGCCTCGGCGCCGCAGATCGTGGCAGGTACGCCCGCGCCCAGCGCCGCAACCGCCAGCGCCATCACCACGCGGTGATCGTTGTGGCCGCAAAGATCGTGCGCCTCGTGCAGCGCGCCGCCGCAGACCGTCACGGTATCCGGCGTGGAGGCGATGTGCGCGCCCAGCTTGCGCAGCTCGGCCTCCATGGCTTCAATGCGGTCGCTCTCCTTCAGGCGCAGGCGCGCGGCGTTTATGATCTTTGTCTCGCCCGCGCAAAGGGTGCCCAGCACCATCAGCACCGGGCCAAGATCCGGGCAATCGGCCAGATCAATCTGTGTGCCGCGCATCGCGCTTTTGGCAAATGTCACCGTATCGCCCGCGCAGGTAAAATGCGCGCCGCAGCGCGCCAAAATATCCAGGATCACCGCGTCGCCCTGCCGCGTATCCGGGCGCAGCCCCGTTACCGTTACGCCGCCGCACAGCGCGCCCAGCACCGCCAAAAACGCGGCCTGCGAATAATCGCCCTCCACCGTGTAACAGCACGGCGCGTATTTTTGGCTGCCGTTTATACAAATCGTATCCTCGCTCGCAAAGCGCGCCGTCACGCCGAAATCGGCCAGTGCGGCCAGCGTAAGGGCAATATAGCTGCGGCTTTCAAAGGGGGGAAGAATGTGCAGCATGCTCTCTGCGCGCGCAAGGGGCAGCGCAAACAGCAGCCCGCTCAGGAACTGGCTGCTCACATCGCCGCGAACGCGATAGCTCCCGGCGGGCAGCGCGCCGTATACGCGGATGTGCTCTTCCGTGTGAGAAAAGGGGATGCAACAGGCCCCGAACAGCTCGGCGTACACCGTCTGCGGGCGCTGCATCAGCCGCCCGTGCCCCGTAAAGAAAACAGGCTTGCCGCAGCGGGCGAATACGGGGATCAAAAAGCGCAGCGTGCTGCCGCTCTCGCCGCAGTCAACGGGAGCCTCCGGCGCGGCCACGCGCCCGCCTGTGCCGGCCACGCGCAGGGCGTTTGCGCCCTCCGGCGCAAATTTTGCGCCGAGCAGCGTCAGCGCGCGGCGCGTGGCCGTAATATCTTCGGAATCGGAAAGGTTTGTAAGGCGGCTTTCGCCCTCGGCCAGCGCCGCGCAGATGAGCGCGCGGTGCGCCATGCTTTTGGAGGGCGGTGCGGCGAGCGTGCCGCAAAGGCGGCTGGGTGTTACAGTTACGCGCATAGCGGCGCCTCCCTTCTTTTGCGTCCATCGTCCCGCAAGGCCAAAACAGGCGCCGGGCCATGGCGCGGCAGCCTGCCCGGCAGGGCCGCGCGGGTTACAGGCCGCGCCCCACCACGCGGGCGATGGCACGGCCCTTTTCGATCACGGCGGCAAATTTTTCCGGTTTCAGGCTCTGCGCGCCGTCGCTCCACGCGGCCTCGGGGTTTTCGTGCACCTCAATCATCAGGCCGTCCGCGCCCGAGGCGATGGCCGCAAGGCTCATGCTCTCCACATAGCGCCAGTCGCCCGTGGCGTGGCTGGGATCGATGATGATGGGCAAATGCGTTTTTTGTTTGATGATGGGCACCACCGAAAGATCGAGCGTGTTGCGCGTGTATTTTTCAAATGTGCGGATGCCGCGCTCGCAGAAGATCACGTTCTCGTTGCCGCCGGCCATGATGTATTCGGCGCTCATGATCCATTCCTCGATGGTGTTCGCAAGGCCGCGCTTGAGCAGAATGGGCTTCGACATTTTGCCCACTTCCTTCAAAAGCTGAAAGTTCTGCATGTTGCGCGCGCCGATCTGCACCAGATCCACGTACTGCTCAAATTCGTCGATCTTATCCGCGCTCATCAGCTCGCTCACGATGGGCAGGCCCGTGGCCTCGCGCGCGGCCGCCAGGTCTAAAATGCCCTCGGTGCCAAGGCCCTGAAACGCGTAGGGCGATGTGCGCGGCTTATACGCGCCGCCGCGCAGCATGCAGCCGCCGGCGTTTTTTACCAGCTGCGCAATGCGCACGGCCTGCTCTTTGCTCTCGATGCTGCACGGCCCGCCAATCACCGCCACCTTTTCTGTGCCGCCCACGCGTACGCCGGCTACGTCCACGATCGTATCCGCCTCGTGGAACAGGCGGTTCGCCTTTTTATACGGCTCGCTCACGCGCTGCACGTTCTCCACATAGGGGTTTGCGCGAATGCGCTTTTCGTCTAAAATGGTGGTATCGCCCACCAAGCCGAACACGTTGTAATCCGTGCCGCGGATGATGGTGACGCCGAGGCCCATGCCCTCGAATTCCTGAATGATTTTGTCCAGTTCGGCGGCCGGTGTGCCGCGCTTTGTGCTGATGATCATACGATGCTTCCTCTTTCCCCTCTGATTTCTGAATGGCGGCTTCCCGGAAAAACGAAACGGCAGCGCCTGCCCCTGAGGGCGTGCTCGCGCCGCCCTGTTCCGGGAAGGAAGAAATTACGAACGGCGCAGCATCTCGATGAGCTTTTCCATCGCGTGCACGTATCCCAATTTGCCCTCGCCCACAAATTTGCAGCAGCAGGCCATGCCCAGATAGCTGATCTGCCGAAAATCCTCCCGCTTTGTCACGTCCGAGATGTGCACCTCGGCGGCGGGGATGGATACGGCCTTCAGCGCGTCTAAAATGGCGATGCTCGTATGCGTATACGCGCCGGCGTTGATGACGATGCCGTCGATGCGCCCATACGCCTGCTGGATGGCCGTTACCAGATCGCCCTCGGAATTGGATTGAAAAAACTCCGCCTCCACGCCAAGGCGCAAAGCCTCGCCTTTCAGATAATCCACCAGTCCGTCATACGTCAGCGTGCCGTACAGCTCCGGTTCCCGCACGCCGAGCAGATTCAGGTTCGGCCCGTTCAAAACCAAAAATTTCATCAAATTTCTCCTTTACGGCCCGCGCGGCTTCGTCCGCCGTGCCGGTATTTTCCACACGCGCCTCGCAGGCCGCCGCATACAGCGGCGCGCGCGTTTCGTACAGCCTTGCCACGGCCTCGGCGCTCTGCGAGAGCGGCCGGCCGCCGCCCAGAGCCAGCGCCTTCAGCGGGCGGGAAAGATAGACGATCACGCCGTTTTGCCGCAGCGCGCGGATATTTTCTTCCCGCAGCACTACGCCGCCGCCCGTGGCGATTACCTGGCCGTTTTCCTTGCCCAGATCCCTTGCCGCGGCGCTCTCTAAATCGCGGAACGGCTTTTCGCTGCCCGGCGAGAGAATGCCGGAGATGGGCCCGCCGATGCGCTCCACCAAAACGTCGTCCATATCCACAAAGCGCTTGCCCAGCAGCTGCGCGCACCGTTTGCCAATGCTCGTTTTGCCGCAGCCGGGCATGCCGATGAGCACAAGGTTTGAAAGCCGCCTGCGCAGCGCCTTGTCGATGCGGCCGATCTCGGCGTCCGGGATCTGCTTGCCCGTAAAATATTCGGCCGCGTACTTTGCCTGCGCCACCAGCATGCCCATGCCGTTTACGGCGGGCAGGCCGCGCGCCTCGGCGCGCAGCAGCAGCTCGGTGCGAAACGGGTTGTAGATCACATCCAGCACGGCCTCCAGGTTTGGATAATGCTCCAGATCCACAAGGCACGCGCCGTTTTCGGGATACATGCCCACGGGACTGGTGTTTACCAGCACCTGCACATCCCGCCGCGCGGCGGCCTCCTCATACGAGATCGCCTTTTCCGAGTGCCGTCGGCTGACGAGGATCACCTCGGCCGCGCCCTCGGCGCGCGCCACGGCCAGCGCCGTTTTCTGCGTGCCGCCCGTGCCCAGCAGCATCACGGTTTTGTTTTTCAGGCAGATGCCGTTTTTGCGCAGCATCCAGGTAAAGCCCGCAAAATCGGTGTTGTGCCCCTCCAGCCGCCCGTTTTTGTTCACGAGGGTGTTCACCGAGCCGATGGCGCGCGCCGCGTCGTCGATCTCGTCGCAGTAGGGGAGCACAAGCTCCTTATAGGGAATGGTTACGTTGATGGCCTTAAAATCGCGCGCGCGCAAAAACGCGTGCGCCTCTTCGGGCGTAGGCAGGGGACAAAGCCGGTAATCGTAGCCGCCCAGCTCCTCGTGGATGGGCTTTGAATAGCTGTGTCCCAGCCGCCCGCCGATCAATCCGTATTCCATGGCGTTTCCTCCTGCCAGCGCGTGCCGAAATGCCGCCCGCACAGATCTGCAACGGCAAACGCGGCAAGGCTGTCCTGCACCACGCGCGCGCGGTGCAGAATGCACGGGTCGTGCCGGCCTTCGATTTGCAGCACGGCATTTTTTTGGGCGATAAAATCAACCGTCTGCTGCGGCTTGTAGATGCTGGGCGTCGGCTTCACGACGGTGCGCACCACAACGGGCATGCCGTTTGTAATGCCGCCGTTGACGCCGCCGTTGTGGTTCGTAGCCGTAACAATGCGGCCGTTTTGCATGCGAAACGGATCGTTCGCCGTGCTGCCAAGCCGATCGGCAAAGCCAAAGCCCAGGCCAAATTCCACGCCCTTTACGGCCGGAATGCTGAAAAACAGCGCGGCCAGCGTGCTTTCCACGCTGGCGAAAAACGGCTCGCCCAACCCGGCGGGCAAACCGAGGATCACGGTTTCCAGAACGCCGCCGACGGAATCGCCCGCGGCGGCGGCCGCCTCGATGGCCTGTGTCATGGCTGCGCCGCGCGCGGTGTCCAGCACGGCAAAATCGGCGCGGTTCAGCGCCTCGGCCTGCTGCGTCAGCAAAGCGGGGTCGGCCGAAAACGGAGCGTCGTCCACCCCCGCGCAGCGGGCCAGATGCGTGGCAATGACAACGCCCTTTTGCCGTAAAAGATACGTAAAAATGCTGCATGCCGCCACAACGGGCGCCGTCAGCCGGCCGCTGAAATGGCCGCCGCCGCGCGCGTCCTGATGGCCGCCGTATTTTCTGTACGCGGTGTAATCGGCGTGTCCGGGGCGCAGCAGATCGGACATTTTGGCGTAGTCCGCGCTGCGGGTATTGGTGTTTTCGATCAGCAGCGTCAGCGCCGTGCCGGTGGCAGCGCCGCGGTATACGCCCGAGACGATGCGCACCGCGTCCGCCTCGGTGCGCGCGGTAGAGATCCTGCCCCTGGCGCGGCGCAGATCCATCTGCGCGCGCATAAAATCGGTGTTTACCGGTACGCCCGGCGCAAGGCCGGTGACGGTGGCGCCAATGGCCGGGCCGTGGCTTTCGCCGAACACCGTCAGCGTGATGCTTTGCCCAAAGGTATCGCTCATTGCACGCCCTCCCGAACGATGGCGCGCAGCTGCTGCATCGTGATCTGATCCAGCCGCGCCTCGCCCAGCCGGGGCGCGCGCACGATCCGGATTGTACCGTCCGCCGTTAGCTTTTTGTCGTGGCGGATAAATTCGCAGATCGCGTCGCCGTCGTAGCGGATGCGCGAGGGCAGGCCCAGCTTTTTGTACACCGCGCGCGTGCGCCGCCGCAGTGACGGCTGCTCGATCATGGGCAGCATGCCCAGCGCAACGCACTCGCCGTGATACAGATCGCCCAGATGGTTCGCGCTTTCGATGGCGTGGCCCAGCGTATGGCCGAAGTTCAGCACGGCGCGCATGCCGATTTCGCGCTCGTCCTGCTCCACAACGTTCTTTTTCATCACAAGGCTGCGGTACAGGATCTCCTCGATTTTTTCGTGGACATCCTCGGTTTCAAACAGCTCGAACAGCTGCTCGTCGGCGATAATGCCCGCTTTCACAGCCTCGGCCAGCCCGTTGACAAAATGGCGCTCGGGCAGCGTTTTCAGCGTATCGGGGTCGGCTGCCACAAGAGCCGGCTGATAAAACGCGCCGATGATGTTTTTGGTGCCGTTCAGGTTGACGGCCGTTTTGCCGCCGATGGAGGAATCAATTTGGGAAAGCGTGGTGGTAGGGCAGTTGATGAACGAAACGCCGCGCATGTAGCTGGCCGCGGCAAAACCCGCAAGATCCCCCACCACGCCGCCGCCCAGCGCCAGCACCGCGTCGCCGCGCGTAAAGCCGTGCTCCAGCATCACGCCCAGCACCTCGCCAAAGTGCTCGAGGCTTTTGGAGCCCTCTCCCTGCGGCAGCACCACCGGCACGCCCTGCCCGCACTGTGCAAGAACCGTTTTGATGTATTTTTTCGGCACGCCGGCATCGCTCACCACCAAAACACGCCGGTTCAGGTTGATGAGCTGCCCTACGCGTTTGAGCACGCCGCGTTTGACGATGATATCGTAGCTGCGCACGCCAAGCCGCATTGTCAGTTTCATTCCAAGCACTCCTTTTTCTTCTCGTACACACCCAGCACGCGCACGGTGCGGCAAACATCGCCCAGTGCCCGCAAAAGCTCCTGCGAGCGCTCGGCGGAATAATCGCCCACGATCTCGACATAAAAATAATATTCCCATCGCACGTACGGCATCGGGCGGCTTTTGATGCACTCCAAATTAAAGCCCATCGCGCCGGCCGTCTGGATCACGCGGGCAAGCTGCCCCGCGCGGTGATCCACCGTGAACAGCAGGCTGAACCGGTCGCCCGCCGTGGGCAGCGTTTTGCCGATCACGATAAACCGCGTGGTATTGGTTTCGCTGGTATTGATATTTTCGGCCAGCACCGCAAGGCCGTACAGGGCCGCCGTCTCCAGCGAGGCGACGGACGCGGCCGTTTTGTCGCCGGCCTCGGCAACGGCCTTTGCGGCGGCGGCGGTGTTTGCGGCGGCCTGCGTTTCCAGCCCAAGGCTTTTTAAAAAGCGCGCCGATTGCTGCAGTGCCTGCGGGTGCGAAATAACGGTTTTTATATCGGAAAGGCGCGCGCCCGGCACGCCCAGCAGGTTTTGTGTAACAGGCAGATCGTAGACATCGCATACCACAAGCTGCGGATGGGCATAGCAAAGATCCAGCACCTCGGAAACGTCGCCCGCGTGGCTGTTTTCAAACGGCAGCACGCCGTAGGCGGCGTCGCCGGCCTCCACCGCGTCGAACACTTCGGCCCAGGTGGGGTACGAAAGCGCCCGCACATGGCGGAACAGGCGCATGAGCGCAATATGGCTGAACGCGCCCTCCACGCCCTGATACGCCACGGCGCTTTGCCCCAGCGCCGCGCGCTGAAACGCTTTGGAAACCTCCATCGTATGGCGGATAAAATCCTCGTAATACGCGGCGTAGGCCGCATCCGGAAGGCGCGCCAAATTTTTTTGCACCACGGCCTCCTCGCGCGCGGCGTCCAGCACAGGCAGGCCGTTTGCCTGCTTGTATGCCGCCACGCTGCGCACCGCGTCCATCCGGCGGCAGAACAAAGCCGCCATTTCGGCATCTATGCCATCAATCTCGCGCCGGGCCTTGTCCAGAAGGCTCGGCGTCTGCGTCTGTTCCATCCCCATCACCTCTGTTGGAAACGTTTTCTTCAACTAAAATTATACGAGGAAACCGCATAAATTGCAATAAAAACTGCCGCGCGGCGCAAAAAACCATCAAAAAACGTTTCGCGGGATTTACGGGCGGTTCCATGGATGGGCTCTCTGGCTTGATTTACAGGACGGTTTCTATTATTCGGGATGCATTTTATACGCAAAAGGCAACAGAATATCGGGCTGTACAGTTAAGAGAAAGACAACCCCCCACACAATTTTGTATGATAGAGACAAAATTGTGTGGGGGTATTTGTATGTGTTTGCAGCTTACAGAGGAAGCCATGAGAGCATTCACCGGCCATCTTGTCCTTCAGGAGCGCAGCACCGGCACCATCCAGAAATACCGGCGCGATCTTGAAAAGCTGCGCCGCTTCGCCGGCGAGGAGATCACGGATAAGGCCACCCTCATCGCCTTCAAGGAGCATCTCATCGGGCAGGGGTATGCGGATGTGAGCATCAATTCCTTTCTGGCGGCGGTGAACCAGTACCTTAAATATATGGGCTGCTATGAATGGCAGCTTCGGTTTTTGAAGATCCAGCGCCAAACCTTCCGCAGCGCGGAAAAGGAGCTTACGACCCGGGAATATCAGCGTCTGGTGGAAGCCGCTCGCCAGCAGGGCGATAAACGTCTGGCCCTGCTGGTGCAGACGGTTGCCGCCACC
>Ga0137307_100616_pt1 | contig 44074 bp, 40 predicted proteins | sample NAcewD2O_March_2_FD_97180 | JGI IMG/M metagenome (GOLD analysis project Ga0137307, IMG submission 97180) | Mouse cecal microbial communities from Vienna, Austria - N-Acetylglucosamine amended D2O_March | ecosystem: Host-associated > Mammals > Digestive system > Large intestine > Cecum | place... | reverse complement strand
CATGTCATCTTCGGCTGATATTTTCGGATTGACATCAAAGACATCGTTTACAGTACATTCCACCCAATTATTAGGGAAACACTTATAATGCGCGTTATCACAAGGTTTGAAAGACGGATTTATACGACGTAACAACTCGATTGCCGGTTCGTCATTCGGGTCTTGCGGAACAAGTTTACCGTGTATAGCTATGTCCAAAATTTTGGATTTAGTCTGTTTTATAGCACAAGTTAAATCTACTTGCTCTTGCTCTATCTTATCAATAATGGCAAACCAATTTTCAATGATATTTACAATTCGTACTTGTTCAGGGCGAGGTGGAATAGGAATTAAAGTTTCTACAATCTTCTCTTTTGATATATTAGGTTGTGCTCCACCGCCGCCCTGCATTATGAATTCTTCTTTGTGAGAAACCAGAAAGTAGAACAAATATTTTTGTTCAATACCCGAGTAATCCACGCAAGCACAACAAGCCTGATTGGTTGTTGCTGGGAAAGTTAACATGCCGACTTTGCCAATTGTGGCACCACACATTGCAATTAAAATACTGCCGACGGGATTTAGTTTTACAGAGGTTTCTGCAAGAGCCTTTTCAGTAATATACTCCGGAATATCATAAATATACCCATCGTTCAAATCCCCAGTTTTAAGCCATGGAATAGTGCCTCCGTAATATTCTTTACATAACCGACTCGGAGTAGCTCCAGATTGCCATTGTCCAATATTCCCAAGTGTTGTCCACACCCAATTTTCCGGTATCTCGAACGGCACGTTCTCATAAGGGTATGTATCGGAAGAGGCAGACTTCTTGCTGCGCTTGATTTTCCCATTCTTTATCAATTGTTCTTTTTCGGCTTGGATGCGTTCGAGCAATACGGATGCTGGCTCGTCGTTCGGGTCTTGCGGAACAAGTTTACCACGAATAGCCAAATCGAGAATCTTTTGACGTAGTTTCTTCGTATCCATATTACTCCTCGATATTTGCCAATAATTTTTGTAACTCGGCAACCGCCTTGCTGATATGATCGCTTTTTTCCTGAATCGTAGTCATTAATTCGCTCAATGTCAAATCGGCATCGTCATCACCAAACTTTATCCACGATATATCGAGGCTCGTTTTGTCGCGTTTGAGTACCTCTTCAACACTATATTTACGCCAACGACCGTTAGGATTAGTCTCGGCATCATACGTTTCAGTACGAGCATTGATATTGTCTGCCTTATAGCACTCGACAAACTCATCGAGGTGGTGCCGCAGCATCGGATTCGTAGCCAACGTATGTTTTACCCCCGTGCGATAGTCGAAAAACCAAATATCTTTGGTCGGAGTTCCCTTTGTAAAGAACAGGACATTCGCTTTTACGCCTTGCGCATAGAAAATACCCGTAGGCAAACGCAAAATCGTATGCAAGTTAAAGTTTTTCAAAAGCTCTTTGCGGATAGTTTCGCCAGCTCCGCCCTCGAACAGTACATTATCGGGTAGAACGACAGCAGCCCGTCCTCCGTTTTTAAGCATCACCATCATGTGCTGCAAAAAGTTGAGCTGGTTATTCTTCGTCGTGGCATAGAAATCCTCACGATTTACATCGACAGAGCCAGACGGACGAGTACCGAACGGAGGATTAGCAAGAATTACATCAACAAGCACCGACGGGGTTTTCTCCAACGAATCCTGACAAATAATAGGGCTGCGGTCGGTACCGATTCCGTGCAGATAGAGGTTCATCGAGGCAAGCGTAACCACCAAAGCCGTATTATCATAACCATGCAGTGCGCTGTTTTTCAGAAAATCCTGTTTCCCTCGGTCGGCCGATTGCGGTTTCATGTGGTCGTATGCTGCAAGCAGGAAACCGCCCGTACCACAAGCAGGGTCGCAAACTGTTTCGCCAATCTGTGGGTTGGCAACATCGACCATCGCCTTTATCAACGAGCGCGGCGTGAAATACTGCCCCGCACCGCTTTTCTTATCCTGACCGTTCTTTTCTAAAATACTTTCGTAGATAGCACCTTTCACATCGCCATCCATAACCAGCCACGACTCACCATTGATAAGTGTAATAACCTTTTTGAGATAAACCGGCTTGTCGATTTTATTCTGCGCTTTGGTATAGATTGTTCCAATCAGGTTCTGCTCCTGACTCAACTTTTCGAGCGTATTTTCATACTGCATGACGAGGTCAAGACCATCGAGGTTCGTCAAATCTTCCCAGCGGTATCCTTCGGGGATAGCGGAATCTTCGCCAAAAATCTTGACATTCTCGTCGTCCATCTTCAAGAAAAGAAGATAGGTCAACTGCGTGATATAGTCTGTAAAACCTATGCCTTGACCGGCAAGCGTAGTTGCCAGTGTCCAAACCTTTTTTGTGAGGTTCTGTTCGTTTGCGGTTGCTTGTGCCATATATTGTTATGCCGTTTTTCTATAAATCAGGAACTGCGTGAGTGACATGAGTGAATTATTTACCTGCTCGGGATTATCGAATGCCTGAATCAGTTGTGCGGCATAAGTTCTATCCCAGTCGCGAATATCTTTTATCGTACACGAACCATTCGATGCGATGTATGATACGATTTGTTTGATTAACGCTGCTTGTGTATCGGTAATGCTTCGCTGCATCTGACCGCACCAAAGATTGAAATACTGATTGGCGGTAGAATGCAGGCTGTTTAATGTTGTAATCTGCCGGAATGCAAAGCGTACCAGTTGAATGATATTGGTAACAGCCTCCTTTTCCTCCTTTGTCGAGAACTTAGTAACGGCTTCGGGATTTATAAGCGAATAAGTATTCCACAACAACGTAGGATTAAACTTGCTGTTGGCAAATTTCAACTTATTCTCCAAATCTTTCAGCATCGTGTAGGTAATCGGCTCACCTTGATTGTTATATATGACTCGCAGGGCTTCAATCTCGTCTTTATGCTCGTTGATATATGTTTCAAACGCATCAATCGTATTTTGTGCCTCCTCGATTGAAAATCCCTTGGATATCAGCGTATCTTCGCCCGGCTGCAATATCGTTACGAAACCTGCATTCAGAAGCAACAGATAATATCGGGCATCGGGATGGTTTACGATTGCCGCCACCAGCCCTTTACGCTCGTTATTCGGCTCATTGATGTCGATATATGGCGGAAGTGTATCTGCGTCCAAAGCATCGTATATACCGACAGCAATATCTTTCATATCAGCCCTCGCCAACCTTGCAAATTCGTCGCGTTCGGATACTTTACATTTATTATAGATACGGGACAGGCGTGCAGCCAAAAGGCGCAGATATTCATCCTGCACATTGCCGTGCGTGATACGCTCCAACAGTTCTTTGAGTGTCATCACCGGAGTCGTCTCGTCATCCGCTCCCGGACGGGTTACCTTCATTTCGTGTTCTGTTACGCCAACAGCATCGACCAAATAGAACAAGTCTTTACTATACGCATTCGGAGTAACATTCCGCAACTGTTCATCCCCAATCGTGCGCACTCCGCGCCCCTTCATCTGGGTATACAGAGAATCCGACTCGACATCACGCATAAACATGACCACTTCGAGCGGCTTGACATCCGTACCCGTAGCAACCAGCGTTACAGTAACAGCAATGCGGAATTCCTTATTATTGCGGAATTGCCGTATCAATTCGTTGCTATCTCCGGCAGAATAGGTAATCTTTTGCACGAATTCGTCATCGTTCCGACCGAAAACCTCTTTTGCAATCTTGACGATATTACTTGCATGAGCATCGTTCAGTGCAAAAATGAGCGTTTTCGGCAAATAGTCCATATTCGGTTCGCGCTGTGGATCGACGAACATTTCGGAATATACTGCATCCCGATAGGTTTCAAGAACCAGCTTTATTTGAGCAGGATTGATTATGCTGCGATTCAGCTCTGTTTTAGTATATGTCGATTCTTCGCGCGTTTTTATATTCTCAACCGTGCCGGTATATCGGGTTATCTTTTTTACTTTCTCCCCTTCACGAATAGCTCCGCCATCCTCGGTAGCCTGCGTTTTGATTCGATATATACGATAATCGACATTCACACCATCGGCGATAGATTTTTCGAGCGTATAATTTACAATGCGGTTATTATTAAAGAATGCCAATGTTTCCGGCGCAGGCGTAGCCGTCAGACCGACCATTTTTGCCGTATTGAAGTAATCGAGCACTTTCCGCCAACTACCATAGATAGAGCGATGACACTCATCAATGATAATCATATCGAAATAGTCGGGTGGCAAAGTCAGATTGGCAGGCAATGCAACATCCGCCATTTCATCATTGCTATAATTTTCATCGTCATCACTGTCCGTAATATCATCTCCTTTCAGCAACGAAAACAGACGCTGTATCGTAGAAATAACCACATTGGCATCTTCCGGAATCTTGCCCGATTTAAGCCGACTTACTGTGAAAATCGTATTAAATGGCTCGCCATTATCAGTCAATCGAAACATGCCGAATTCACCTTCTGCCTGTTTCCCCAGATTGTTTCTATCGACCAAGAATAAAATGCGGCGCATCGGCGTATATGACAGCATACGATAGGCGGCCATACATGCCGTATAAGTTTTTCCCGCACCGGTAGCCAAGACCATCAACGCACGATTCTGTCCTGTACGGAAACTATTTTCCAACTCACTGATTGCCTCAAACTGACAATCCCGCAATCCTCGTCTCTTCAAAGTCGGCAGCCCAGCAAATTCGTCCGTTATACCCAGCATATTAACGATCTCTTTGGGCGAATGGATTCTGTTCAACTCCACATACTCGGAATTTTCATCCCTTATATCTTTGAATATTACAGTATTTCCGTTTGACTGATAAACGAACGGCAACGGTCGCAAATATGCCTGATACTTAGACGGTACACTACGAGCATACAGAGTAGCCTGAGCGCATACCACATCGGATTTGACATCAACCTCTTCCCGTTTTGCTTCAAGGACTCCAACCGCCTTGCCATTTAGGAATAAGAAATAATCCGCTTCGAGGTTATGTTCCAACAAACCTTCTTCGATGGCAACAGCAGAGATATTCGGAGCATAATGATCCCTATCTACGACCTTCCAGCCAGCATCATCGAACATCTGGTCTATCTTCTTTCGGGCTTTCTCTTCCGGGCTCATATTCCTATAATTATACAGTATCAGAAGTTTACGCAAAATTAACGAATAATACTCAAATAAGCTATACTAATTATATGAAATATATTTCGACAAAAGGCAAACTATTTATACCCGAAAAGATATAATTATAAATTATTTCACTATTTTTGTACCCAAAGAGGTATAATATGCAGACGACATTATCGAAATACGTGAAGGCCATGCGCAAACAGCATCGGCTGACGCAGGTCGAACTATCCGAGAAATCGGGCGTGGGACTGCGGTTCGTGCGCGAGCTGGAACAGGGGAAACCAACGCTGCGGCTGGACAAAGTAAATCAGATTCTCAACTTGTTCGGGGCCGAGGTCGGAGTGGTACCGATGACAAAAACGGATGACCGATGAAACAGGCCGCCATCTATCTCCACGACCACAAGGCAGGGCTGTTGACCGAGGACGAAACCGGTTACACGTTCCGCTACGATGCCGACTATCTCCGCCTGCCCGATGCCGAAGCAGTCAGTCTCACGCTGCCGCTTACGGAGCAGATCTATCGCGACAAAGTGCTGTTCCCGTTCTTCGACGGATTGATTCCCGAAGGGTGGCTGCTCGACATTGCCGAAAAGAGTTGGAAAATCGACAACCGAGATCGGATGTCGCTGCTTTTGGCCTGCTGCAAAGACTGCATCGGTGCCGTCAGTGTCGTACCCATCGAATCAAAGGAGGAGTAACATGGAGCGTTGTCTATATTGCTACAAAGAATTGACCGGCGGCGAGCGGGATTTCCACAAATCCTGCTCCAAGAAGATTTTCGGCACGCCCGAAGCTCCTTTGCTCCCCTACACTCGCGCCAATATTGCGGAACTTGCCCGCGAGGTAATCCGCAGCCAGACGACGCTGACCGGAGTGCAGGCGAAGTTGTCGCTCGATATTGCCAAAGCGGGCAAAGGCACTCCGGAACGCTTTACGATCGTCGGTCTGTGGGGCCGCTATATCCTCAAACCGCAGACCGAACATTATCCGCACTTGCCGGAACTGGAAGATTTGACCATGCACATGGCCGAAGCTGCGAAAATGCAGGTCGTCCCCCACTCGCTCGTCCGCTTTGCCGACGGAGAGTTGTGCTTCATCACACGCCGCATCGACCGGGGAACGTACGGCGAAAAATACCCGATGGAAGACCTTTGTCAGCTCTCCGAACGATTGACCGAACACAAATACAAAGGTTCCTACGAGCAGATTGCCAAAACGATTCTGCGCTATTCTTCTGCCCCGAAACTGGATGCCGTCAATTTCTGGGAACAGGTATTGTTCTCGTGGCTCACGGGCAATGCCGACATGCACCTCAAAAACTTTTCGCTGTATAGCCGGAATCCGGGTGTTTATGGACTGACACCGGCTTATGACCTGCTATCGACAGCGCTCGTTTTACCCGAAGACACCGAGGAATTGGCACTGATGCTGAACGGTCGCAAACGAAAACTCCGCCGCAACGATTTCGTGCAGGCAATGACGGCGTCAGGCATGGACGAAAAGGTGATCGACAACCTGTTCAAAAAATTCATCAAAGTCATTCCGAAATGGAGCGAGTGGATCGACGTTTCGTTCCTACCCAACGAGATGAAAAGCAAATACAAAGCGCTTATAGCAGAAAGAATCGAAAGAATATAATAACAGAGAAAAAAACAAACCACCGAACACCAATGACAAACATTTCTCAAATCATAGAATGTATCGACAAATACTTGATTCGAAACAACCAAATCGACATTACACCTGTTGACGCAAATAAAATATTGGCTCAAGCAGGTTTATTATCCGATTCCAAAGATCGTCCTGGATCACCGCTCCGCAAACTATTGCGTGACGGGAAAATTCCCCACGCAGATCAAATCGGCGACAAGTGGCGTATACCACACTCTAAGAACGGTCAGAAAAGAGCTTCAACACTCCCAGCATCACACCCTAAACCAACTACGGTAATATCATCCTCCAATAAAAAATCATTACCGCCTTTGGTCAGGAGCAATCCGACAATTTTAATTCTCGGAACATTACCCGGAGACGAATCATTACAAAAGAAGCAATATTATGCTAAATCAGGAAATCGTTTCTGGTCTATTATTGCTCATGTCGCAAATAGCCCTATCCCTCTAACATACGAGGAGAAAAAGCAATTATTATTTTCTCATAAAATTGCCTTATGGGATGTCGTACATACAGCCGACCGTCATGGGAGTTTGGACTCCGACATACGATCCGAACTCCCGAATGATTTGCAAAAGTTCCTCCGTCAATACCCTACGATTCGAACTATTGCATTCAACGGTCAAAAGGCAGAGCGACTATACAACAAATATTTCGCAGGACAATTTCCCGATATAAGACACCTCACATTACGTAGCAGCAGTCCGGCAAACCGACAATTCAATGATGCCGTAATGATTAAAGATTGGAAACGGCTATTTTGGATATAGACATGCAAAAATTCGAATATAGAACCCTATCGTTCCACAATCTGACGGATGAAGAAATCGATCAAGGCGTCGTTAAGAAGCTGAACAAGCTTGGGGAGCAAGGATGGGAACTCATTTCGGTTGTTCCTGCAAAAAATTATCGGCATTTCGACGACCCCGAATATTTATTAACCGCCTTTTTCAAAAAAGAAATAAAAAAGTAAGTGTAAATTTCCTCCAAAAATCCGTCGAAAAATAATTTGCCGCGTATTTACAACGAAGCCAGCGGCAGGCAGCCACAACAAATCAACAATCAAATAATTAGCGTTTTACGCTTCGTTTCTGCATCGGAAAATAATCCGGAAACGAATCGAATTCGAAGAGGTAAGGTCAGATAATCGCACCTTTGCACCTCTCCTCCGCATCGGCGGATCGTGCTCGGAGCATCCAATCCGTCACCGGGTTTTCCTTTTCCCGCTTTTTTATCGTATATTTGTAATATAACTCGCATTCCACCGACAATGGGCAAAACGATAACTACCTACCTGATCGACGGGACACCCCAGGGGCCGCGCATGGTTTATGTCAGCAACAAGAACTGCATGGCGATGGTCGTACCCCGCTCGAAGATGGCGGACGTCATTTCCCGAAAAGAGCTCCACAAGCACGCGCTGTACGTGCTGCTCGGAGAGACCGACGAGGGAGAGCCCAAAGCCTATGTCGGGGAGACCAACAACTTCAGCAAACGCATCAAGGACCACGATCAGAAGAAAGGTTTCTGGTCGAAGGCCCTCGTCTTCGTTTCGCAGAACGAGTCGCAGATCGACAAGGCCGACGTGCTGTATCTCGAGGCGAAATCGATCGCACTGGCACTCAAAAACAAACAATACGTCCTGGACGAAAACAAGCAGAACCCCGAGCTGCCCGTTTTGCCGGAACACAAGCGCGATCCCGACGACGAGTTTTTCGAGGACATCGTATTTCTGGCTTCGTTCACGGGATGCAACATCTTCGAGGAGCCGTCGCAGAAGCACGACAAGCACACGCTCTCGCTCCGGCTCTCGGGACGGGGCGCGGATGCGCGGGCCGTCTACGACGAGAACGGGCTGACCGTTCTGGCCGGCAGCGTCATCGCTGCCGACTCCACCAAATCCTGCCCCTCGCCCGACAAGCGGACGAAACTCATCGCCGAACTCACCGAAGAGGCCGACGGAAAACGCATGCTCAAACTGAACAAGCGATTCGACAGTCCCAGCGCCGCCTCGGTCTTTTGTCTCGGGCGCAGCTCGAACGGGTGGACGGAGTGGCACGACGCACAAGGCACGCCCCTCAAGCACCTGTTGGGATCCGACGCCGACTGATCCCGTCGTTTTTCACCGCACGAGCGATACCCTCCGCGGCCGGCACTCCCTCCAGCCGCCGTTTCGGCATGCCTCCCGATGAGGACACCGGGCGCCTCGGAGCGCTCGGCCGCATCGCGCATCGGCCCGCACGCCGTCGGGCGGCGTTATCCGCCCCCGACCGACCCTGCCCGCGTCGGGCCGTTTCCCGTCCTATCCGATCACGGTCGTGCGCGCGGCTCGGCCCGTTCGCACGGCACCTTGTCCGCTCCCCGTCTCCGCTGCCGGAACGGTTCCGGCCTACCTCCTCGCCACCGAAAACCGCGGACCGATGATGCGGTCGAGGGCGAAGTCGCCCGGTCCGGCCAGGAAGAGCAGCGTGAAGACCGCGAGGTAGGCCAGCGCCAGCTCTTTCACGGCGAACAGATCGCCGTGGTGGACGACCAGAAGCGCCATTCCCATCGTGAAGATCACGGGGATCAGCGCCAGGCGGTAGAAGGCCCCGGCCACGACGCCGGCAGCACAGAACACCTCGGCGAAGATCGCCAGCGTGAGCACCGTGCGGCTCCCCAGCCCGATCGGATCGGGAAACGAGGAGGCGAGGGCCTCGAAATGGCGCCACTTGTCTATGCCGTGCGCCATGAGCAGCAGGCCGAAGATGACCCGCGCCGCGAGCAGCAGCCACGAGGCGTGGACTCCGTAGCGGATCGAGGGGTAGAAAAATCGAAGAATCTTATTCATAAAAGCCGTTTTACCTCTCAAGGGCAATCGCGGTGCCGCAACCCGCGCCCGACCCGTTCGGAGTACGAATACGACCGATCGTCGTAACGGCTGTCGTTTTTTTCGAAATACAAACCGTCCCCGGGAACGAGTCTTGGTTCGCAAGTCGGGGCCCGCAAGCTGGCGGCCGTCGAAGCCCCCCATTGGGGTTTGCCGCAGAGCGTAGCCAGCGGAAGGGCTGGCGAACGAAGCGAGCAGCCCTCCGCCGAGGGTGGCTACGGGCTGCGCAGCTGACGCTGCAAAGAATAATGAACAATGAATAATGGCCTCGCGGCCACTTTGCAATTTTCCATTTGCAACCTCGGCTCGCAGAGCCGGCGGGCCAACTGCGTGCCATTCATATCTGCACCTCCGCGGCCCCTCCCATCTTTACTTCACTCTTGCTCTCGGCTCGCAGAGCCGGCGGGCCGCAGCCACCCCGGGCGAAGGCCCGATGAGGAGTTGAAAATGGAAAGTGGAAAATTGAAAATCAGCCTCCGGGACGTTATTCATTTCCGCAGCGCAGCCCGCAGGCAGCGGAGGGGCGCGATCGAAGAGAGCAGCCCTTCGCCCGCCGTGGCTGCGGGCTGCCGGCCTTCGGCCGCAATTCCGCGAACAAGCACCCGTTACCGGCTCTTCATTTTCCACTTTCAATCGTCAATGGCGCAGCCGAAGATACTCCGCCCGGCAAAATGCAAATATATTTATCGTATCTTTGCCCCATGGAAAGCCTTGTACAGCTACTGATCGACTGGGGCTACTGGGGTCTCTTCTTCGCGGCGGTGCTCGCCGGGAGCCTCCTGCCCTTCTGCTCCGAGGCGGTGCTCGTGGTGCTGCTGCGCCTGGGCCTCGACCCCGTGGGGTGCGTCGCCGCCGCCACGGCGGGCAACACGCTCGGCGGCATGACCTGCTACTGGATCGGGATGCTCGGCCGCCCCGAGTGGATCGCCCGCCTGGGCGTGAGCGAGGCACGGCTGGAGCGCGCCCGCCGCTTCCTGGCGGGCCGCGGCGCCCTGATGGGCTTCTTCGCCTTCCTGCCCGGCATCGGTGGCGCTATAGCCGTCGTGCTGGGGCTCATGCGCAGCAATCCGTGGCTCACGGCCGCGGCCATGTGCACGGGCAAGGCCCTCCGCTACGGCGCCATCGCGGCCGGCGCCGAGGGCATCGCCTCGCTGATCGCATAGCGCACGACAACTTCCGCCGGCCGGCAACGGGCAGTGCGAACCCGCAACACGCAACACGCAACACGCATCCGGCAGCACACGACCCGCCCCCCCCGAACAACCCAAACACCCCCGCCCCGATGACCGACTTCGAGATCCTCCCCACCGCGACACCCCCGCGCGACCTGCTGCTCCTGGCCGACGAATACGACGCCTCGGTCGACGACTATATCCATCGCGGGGTCTGCTACGTCGCCCGCCGCGGCGACGAGACGCTGGGCGAATACATCCTGCTGCACACGCGCCCCTTCACGGCCGAGATCGTCAACCTCGCCGTCGCCCCCGCCCACCAGCGGCAGGGGATAGCCACGGCGCTCATCGCCCACGCCGCCCGGACGGCGCGCCGGGCGGGGCTGCGGCGCCTGGAGATCGGCACGGGCAACTCCGGCCTGGGGCAGCTGGCGCTCTACGAACGGTGCGGGTTCCGCCGCACGGGCATCGACCGCGACTACTTCCGCCGCTACTACCCGCAGCCGATCTTCGAGAACGGCATCGAGTGCCGCCACATGGTGCGCCTGGAGATGGAGCTCCCATAAAAAATCCGCCGCACCCCATAAGGCGGGATGCGGCGGATCGTCTCGGCCTATAGCCTGCGCCCTACTCCTTCGCAGCGAGCGGCGACGGAGTGGCATACGCGCGGGCCGCGAGCTCCTTGTCGAGCATGTAGAGCCCGAACTTGTTGCCCTCGACCGCCTCGCAGGCGGCGATCATGCCGCGGGCGTTCTCCTCCTCCTCGACCTGCTCGTCGATGAACCACACGAGCATGTTCGACGAGGCGAAATCCTTGTCCTCGGCAGCGATGGCCGCCAGGTTGTTGATCATGGCCGTGACCTTCTTCTCGTGCTCCAGCGTGTCGCGGAACATCTCCAGGGGCGACGACCAGGCGGTGCGCACCTCGGCGATCGGGGCGAGCTTCACCTCGCAGTCGCGCGAGAGGAGGTAGTTCATAAAGATGCGGGCATGGTCCTGCTCCTCGCGGAACTGGATGTAGAACCAGTTGGCGACGCCCTTCAGCCCCTTGGCCTCGGCATCCATCGACATCGAGAGGTAGAGATAGGCCGACCAGAGCTCGGCGTTGATCTGCGCGTTGAGCGCGTCGTGCAATTTGTTGCTCAGCATAATCGTATCCGTTTGTTGTGTTCGTTCTTATCCATGCAAATATACAACAGTTTTCCCGAAATCGCGCAACAAATCGCATCGCATTATCTTATAGCGGTATCGGCCCTGCCCATCCCCAGCCGCATGAAAAAAGCGGAGACTCCTTTGCAACAAAAGAGTCTCCGCCTTTTCGTCAGCAGCAGGGCGGGAAGCCTCCGGCAGCGCCCCCACGGGCACCCGGCACGTCCGGCGATACGCCCGACACGGCCCCGTGCGGCCCCCTCCCGACACGCTCCCGACACGCTCCCGGCACACCCGGCAGCACGTCCGGCCCGTCCAGGACATCGGCAACGCACCCGACACGCTCCCGGCACATCCGGCCGTCCGGCCCGCCCGACGCGTCCCGGCCCGGCGGAAGGCTACTCCTCGCCGGCGCCCAGCTGGCAGCTCTTCGAGCCGTCGTAGGCCCACTTGAGGTAGATCGCACCCCACGTGTAGCCGCCGCCGAAGGCCGAGAGAATGAGGTTGTCGCCCGGACGCAGCTCCTTCTCGTAGTCGTAGAGGCAGGTGGGGATGGTCGCCGCGGTGGTGTTGCCGTTGCGGTCGATGTTGATCATGCACTTCTCCTTGCCGATGCCCATGCGGCGCGCCGTGGCGTCGATGATGCGCAGGTTGGCCTGGTGCGGCACGAGGAAGCGCACGTCCTCGCCCGTCAGGTTGTGCTTCTCCATGATCTCCACCGACACGTCGGACATCTTCGACACGGCGGCCTTGAAGATCGCCGGACCGTCCCACGTGATCGTGTGCCAGTTGTTCTGCACCGTCTCGATCGAGGCCGGATAGCGCGAACCGCCCGCCTTCATGTAGAGCTGCAACTCGCCCGAGCCGTCGGAGCGGAGGATCGAGTCGACCAGACCCAGCCCCTCGGTGTTGGGCTCCAGCAGCACGGCCGCAGCACCGTCGCCGAAGAGCGGGCAGGTGGTGCGGTCGGTGTAGTCGATGATCGACGACATCTTGTCGGCACCCACGACGACCACCTTCTTGCTCGTGCCCGCCTCGATGTACTTGGCGCCGGTCGTCAGGGCGAAGAGGAAGCCCGAGCAGGCGGCCGATACGTCGTAGGCGAAGGCGTTCTTGCAGCCTGCCTGGTCGGCGATCAGGTTACCCGTCGAGGGGAAGAACATGTCGGGGGTGATCGTGGCGCAGATCACCACGTCGACCTCCATCGGATCGATGCCGGTCTTGTCCAGCAGGTTCTGCACGGCGCGCGCTCCCATGTAGGAGGTGCCCACGCCGTCGGCCTTGAGGATGTGACGGGTCTTGATGCCGGTGTGCGAGGTGATCCACTCGTCCGAGGTGTCGACCATACGGCTCAGCTCGTCGTTGGTCAGAAGATAGTCGGGCAGGTACTGACCCACGCCCGTTATGGCTGCTGAAATCTTTCCCATTAACTTGACTTTTAATTTCGCGACCGCACGCCCCGCCGCAGCGGAGGGAGGGGCTTCGGCCCCGTCGCGGCGATGCGTCCGGCACCCTCGGGCCCGGACCGCCGCGGCCGGCGATCGGCGTTTACTAACTGTTGAATACCTGCTGCAGGCGGTGCGTGAAGCCCGACCGGATGCAGCGCTCGGCCGAGAGGATCATGCTCCGGATCGCCTTGGGCGAGGAGATGCCGTGACCGATCAGCACGGGAGCGTTGACGCCGAGCACCGGCGTGCCGCCCACGTTTTCGTAGTTCATGGCGTCCCAGAAGGCGTTGCCGCCGCCCAGAGCCTTGTTGATCCGATAGAGACCCTCGGCCATCTTGAGCACGGTGTTGCCCACGAAGCCGTCGCAGACGATCACATCGGCGATCTTGCCCGAGAAGATGTGCGACCCCTCGACGTTGCCGACGAAGCGGATGCGCTCCTCGGCCCTGAGCAGCTCGTAGGTAGCCTTCGACTGGGCGTTGCCCTTGGTCTCCTCCTCGCCGATGTTGAGCACGCCCACGCGAGGGTTCTCGATGCCGAGCACCGCCTCGGCGTAGATCGAGCCGATCAGACCGTACTGGGCCAGCACCTCGGGCTTGCAGTCGACGTTCAGACCCACGTCGAGCAGCAGGGCCGGACGCCCCGACGCCGTCGGCACGAGCGACGAGATGGCGGGGCGGATGACCCCCTCGATGGGCTTGACGGCATACATCGAGCCGACCATCATCGCGCCGGTCGACCCGGCGCTCGCGAAGCCGTCGACGAGCCCTTTGGCCAGGTATCCGAAGCCCACCGCGATGCTCGAATCGCTCTTCGCCTGGAACGCCTTGGCCGGATGGTCGCCCATCTCGATCACCTCGGTGGTCGCCACGATGTCGAACCGCTCGGCCGGGCACTGCTCGGCGGCGAGCAGCTCGCGGATGCGCGCCTCGTCGCCGAAGAGCACGATACGGCTTTCGGCGCCGATGGCGTCGAGCGCCATGACGGCGCCCCGGACCGCAGCCTCGGGGGCGAAGTCGCCGCCCATGGCATCTACACCAATCTTTAACATAGTGCGTTGGTTTTAAAGGTCCGCGCCGCCGGCGATGGAGCCTCGGGCCCCTTCGCGCGAACGACGCAATCCGTCGCGCCGCCCTCGCGGACGGTGCGACGCCTGTTCACTACAACAGAAAGAGCTCCGCACACCGCGCGGAGCCGCTTCCGGCCGATTTATTCGGCGGCCTTCTTCTCGATGGCCAGCTTGCCGCGGTAGAAACCGCACTCGGGGCATACGCGGTGGTAGAGCGTAGCGGCGCCGCAGTTCGAGCAGGTTACGACCGTCGGGACAACTGCCTTGTAGTGGGTTCTTCTCTTGTCGCGTCGCGTCGACGAGATTTTGTGTTTGGGATGTGCCATTTTACCTGTTTATTTATAAGTTCAACGTATTCGTCATTTCGTCTCCGGCAGCGCCGGTCGCATCGGCTGCTTCGGCCGGCTCTTCGCCGTCCGCTCCGGGGGCCCCGGCCTCTTCGGCCTGCATGCGCTCGCGCAGGGCCGCGAGCTTCTCCCACTCGCCCTGCGGCTGCCACTGCTCGGCCTCGCGCTCGATCGCGCCGAACTCCTCGCCCGAGACGATGCGGAAGCGCTCCATCATCGCCGGATCGCACTGCCCCTCGGGGTGTACCCGCTGGTAGGGCAGCGAGAGCACGACGCTCTCGTAGAGGTACTGCGCCAGGTCGACCTCGCTCTGGCCGGGCATGAGCCACAGCACCTCGCCGTCGTAATCGCGCACCTCCTCGGAGAACTTCGCCTCGATGCGGCCCTCGAAGTCGATCCCCACGGTGCAGTCCTCCAGGCAGCGGTCGCACTCCACGACCACCGAGCCCGAGATCTGCACGTCGAACGACAGCCCGTTCTCGCGGCGCTCCATGCGCACGTGGGCGGCGCACTCGCCGTCCTTGATCTCGGTGCTGCCGAAAGCCTCGAAGAGGGGCTTGGCGAGCCGGAAAGCGTACTCGTAAATCCCGCTTTTAAGCCCTCGGAAGGGGATCGTATACTCTTCGATCTGCTCCATCTATGCGCATTTAGTGCGCAAAGTTACGAAAAAATAGGACATTCGCAAAGAATTCGCACGAGTTTTACCCCTCGCCGCGTCCGATTTGGCGTTGCGGCCAAATTATCGTATCTTCGCACCGATGACCGCCGACGCACCATTCACCATCGAAGTGCAGAGCCCCTACGAGGGGTTCTGGCGCTACAACGTGGCCCTCACGTGCGGCTGCTTCGACGCCGAGGGGCGCCGCACCGGCTTCGCCTCCGCCTCGTCACAGCTGGCCGCCGTGGGCAGCAACCTCGCGTCGCCGCCCGCCGGGGCCGCCGAACGGCGGATCGAGCTGCGCACGGAACCCTGCGCGCGCTTCGTATGCTTCCTCTACGTCATCCCCCACACGCTGCCGGCCGACAACGACATCGCCGCCTCGCGCACCTTCCCGCTCGAGGTGGAGATCCGCCGCGACGGCGCCCTGCTGCGCCGCGAGCGCTTCGCCATCAACCCCTGGTCGGGCGCCTCGGTCGAGCTGCGCGGCGAGGGCGATTCATAATTCGCATTCACTGTTCATTACCACAACCCGCGGCCAGCGGAGGGACGATGGAGGCGCGGACGATCAGCCGCGAAGTGCGGGCCTCCGCCGCCGAAAGAGGCTGCGGGCCGCGCACTTGACGCTGCGTGATTCGGGAAAGCCTATCGAAGCCATAGGCTTCCCCTTTGCCGGCTCGCGCCTCCGGCGCGACCGCCCCAGCCGGCAAAGGGAGATCTTCTGCTGACTGAGGGCCGCAGGCCGGCAGCCCGCAGCCGCCCCCGGGCGGAGGGCAGCGAACGCAAATAATAAACCCCGGCTCTTAGCCGGGCAGCCCGCAACCCCACCCCGCCCAATTGTGCATTATGAATCGAAAAAAGCCCCCGGATCGCTCCGGGGGCTTTTTCATTGAGTCGGGTAGAGACTACTTGTTGTAGGCCTTCATGACCGAAATCAAGTCGAGGACCTTGTTCGAGTAACCCCACTCGTTGTCGTACCACGATACGACCTTCACGAAGGTGTCGGTCAGAGCGATACCGGCAGCCTTGTCGAAGATCGAGGTGCGGGCGTCGCCCAGGAAGTCCGACGAAACGACAGCCTCCTCGGTGTAACCCAGCACGCCCTTCAGCTCGCCCTCCGAAGCCTCCTTCATGGCGGCGCAGATCTCGTCGTACTTGGCGGGCTTGGCGAGGTTCACGGTCAGGTCGACGACCGACACATCGAGGGTCGGCACGCGCATCGACATACCGGTCAGCTTGCCGTTGAGCTCGGGGATCACCTTACCGACAGCCTTGGCGGCACCCGTCGACGAGGGGATGATGTTGCCCGAAGCGGCACGGCCGCCGCGCCAGTCCTTCAGCGAGGGACCGTCTACGGTCTTCTGCGTCGCGGTGGTCGAGTGTACGGTGGTCATCAGACCGTCGGTGATACCGAACTTGTCGTGGAGAACCTTGGCGATGGGAGCCAGACAGTTGGTGGTGCACGAAGCGTTCGAAACGATCTTCTGGCCGGCGTAGGTGTTGGTGTTCACACCGCATACGAACATCGGCGTAGCGTCCTTCGAGGGGGCCGACATCACGACGTACTTGGCACCTGCGGCGATGTGCGCCTGAGCCTTCTCCTCGGTGAGGAACAGACCCGTCGACTCGACAACGTACTCGGCCTCGACCTCGTTCCACTTCAGGTTGGCGGGATCCTTCTCGGCCGTCACGCGGATCGCCTTACCGTTGACGATCAGCTGGTTCTTCTCGGTGCAGTAGTCGATCGTGCCCTGGAACTGACCGTGCATCGTGTCGTACTTGAGCATGTATGCCAGGTAATCTACCGGGCAAAGGTCGTTGATACCTACGATCTCGTACTTGTCCGTCTGCGTGCAGGCTGCACGGAAAACCATACGGCCGATACGGCCGAAGCCGTTGATACCGATTTTGATAGTTGCCATAGTTTAATTATTTGAATTGGTAAAACGTTCTCTTTATCGCCCGGCAAAGTTATATAATATAAGTAGATTATGCAACACCGGGGCGATTTTTTCGCCGCGCCGGCCCGCAAATCGGCCGGGCGGAGCTACCGCACGGCCTGCTTGGCGTGCTTGGCCATCGCCGAGGCGAAGACGAAAGCGTTGAGCTCGGCATTGTCGGCGTGGAGGATCTCCTCGCGCGTACCCTCCCACCACTTGTGCCCCTCGTGGATGTAGACGATCTTCTCGCCGATCTCCATGACGGAGTTCATGTCGTGGGTGTTGATGATCGTGGTGATGCCGTACTCGTGGGTGATCTCGTGGATGAGGTTGTCGATGACGATCGAGGTCTGCGGGTCGAGGCCCGAGTTGGGCTCGTCGCAGAAGAGGTAGCGGGGGTTCATAACGATGGCCCGGGCTATGGCCACGCGCTTGATCATGCCGCCCGACAGCTCGGCCGGATAGAGGCGGTTGGCGCGCTCGAGCCGCACGCGCTGCAGGCAGAAGTCCACCCGCTCGCGCTTCTCGGCCTCCGACTGCTCGGTGAAGAGGTCCAGCGGCAGGCGCACGTTCTCCTCCACGGTCGACGAGTCGAGCAGCGCCCCGCCCTGGAAGATCATGCCGATCTCCTTGCGGATGGCCTTGCGCTCGCCGAAGCCCAGCGACGTGAAGTCGGTCCGATCGTAGCACACGCGCCCCGAGTCGGGCTCGTGCAGCCCCACGAGGGTCTTCAGCAGCACGGTCTTGCCCGAGCCGCTGCGGCCGATGATGAGGTTCGTGCGCCCGGTCTCGAACTCCACGGAGATGTCGTCGAGCACGGTGCGTCCGTCGAACGCCTTGACGATATGTTCGGCACGTATCATATCAGCAGCACTTGAGTGAGTATGAGGTCGAAGAGCAGCACCACCACGCAGCTCACCACCACGGCGCGCGTCGACGCGGCCCCCACCTCGAGCGAGTTTCCGCGGGCGTTGTAGCCGTAGAAGGCCGACACGGAGGTGATGATGTAGGCGAAGAAGACGGTCTTGATGAGCGTGTAGGTGATCGAGTAGGGGCGGAAGTCGAGCAGCAGCCCGTCGAGATAGTCGGCCGGGATCATGATGCCCGTCGCGTAGGCGATCATCCAGCCGCCGAAGATGCCCACCAGAATCGAGAGGATGGTCAGCAGCGGGAAGAAGAGCATCGAGGCCACGATCTTGGGCAGGATGAGGTACGAGGCCGAGTTGACGCCCATGATCTCCAGCGCGTCGATCTGCTCGGTGATGCGCATGGTGCCGATCTCGGAGGCGATGCTCGACCCCACCTTGCCGGCGAGGATCAGCGCCACGACCGCCGACGAGAACTCCAGGATCATCGTCTCGCGCGTGGCGTAGCCGATGAGCGTCTGCGGGATGAAGGGCGAGTCGAGGTTGATCGACATCTGGAGCGTGATGACGGCGCCGATGAAGATCGAGATGATGGCCGTCAGGCCGATCGAGTTCATGCCCAGCGCCTCCATTTCGTAGAGGATGCGGCGGCGGTAGATCGAGATCTTCTCCGGACGGGAGAAGACCTTCCCCATCAGGATGAAGTAGCTGCCTATGAGTTGCAATGTCCGGAACATGGGCGGTCGGTTACTGGTGGTCGGTCTCCTCGAAATCCACGTAGTCGCCCACGTCGCTCGACACCCGCTTGCGGGGTTCGTCGGCGGTGCGGTGCACCTCCACGTCGCCCTCGCGGCCGCCGTCGCGACGCCCGCCGTGTGCGGAACGGGGGCTGAAGCCCGCCGCGCCTCCGGCGCCGAAGCGCTCCTCCATCTCGCGGCGCACGCGCGCCAGGCGCCAGCGCACGACCAGGGCGAGCACCACGCCCAAAAGAATGATTCCCATGAAGAAGTAGAGTATGAATACGGCGATGCCGCGCAGCAGCGCCGGGGCGCCGATCGCCAGCGCCAGCACAAGCACCGTGAAGAGCGGGTTGCGCCGCACGAAGGCGGCCAGCGCATCGAGTATGTCGGTCAGCAATTTCATGATCGCAACGGGTGTCGTTAGCCCCTACAAAGGTAGGGAAAATTATGCGTATTTCAATTTATTTCCTTAATTTTGGCGTCGGAACAGAATCACACAACGACATGCTGACCCCTCTTACCGCCATCTCGCCCGTCGACGGGCGCTACCGTGACAAAACGGAAAAACTCGCCGATTATTTTTCGGAACAGGCCCTGATCCGCTACCGCATCCGCGTCGAAGTGGAGTACCTGATCGCTCTGGCCGAGCTGCCGCTGCCGCAGCTCGCCGCGGTGGGCGACGCGGAGAAGGCCGCCCTGCGCACCCTCTACACCGACTTTTCGACCGCCGACGCCGAGCGCGTGAAGGAGATCGAGCGCACCACCAACCACGACGTGAAGGCCGTCGAGTACATCCTCAAGGAGAAGATGGACGCGCTGGGCCTCCAGTCGTGCAAGGAGTTCGTCCACTTCGGTCTCACGTCGCAGGACATCAACAACACGGCCATCCCCCTCTCGCTGCGCGAGGCGCTGCAGGAGGTCTACCGCCCCGCCGTGGAGGAGGTCCGCGCCGCGCTCGCCTCGATGGCCGACGAGTGGCGCGAGGTGGCGATGCTCGCCCGCACGCACGGCCAGCCCGCCTCGCCCACGCTGCTGGGCAAGGAGCTGCGCGTCTACGTCGAGCGCCTCGACAAGCAGCTGGCGCAGCTCGACGCAATCGCCGTGCCGGCCAAGTTCGGCGGCGCCACGGGCAACTTCAACGCCCACCACGCGGCCTTCCCCGCGATCGACTGGGTGGCCTTCGCCAACCGTTTCGTCGACACGACGCTGGGCCTCTCGCGCTCGCAGTACACCACCCAGATCGAGCACTACGACAACCTGGCGGCGATCTTCGACTGCCTGCGCCGCATCGACACGATCCTCACCGACCTCTGCCGCGACATGTGGATGTATATCTCGGCCGAGTACTTCAAGCAGCGCATCAAGGCGGGCGAGGTAGGCTCGAGCGCCATGCCCCACAAGGTCAACCCCATCGACTTCGAGAACGCCGAGGGCAACTTCGGCATCGCCGGCGCGATCTACGGCCATCTCTCGGCCAAGCTGCCCGTCTCGCGCCTGCAGCGCGACCTCACGGACTCGACCGTGCTGCGCAACGTCGGCGTGCCGATGGCCCACTCGCTGATCGCCCTGCGCTCGCTGCAGAAGGGCCTCGGCAAGGTGCTGCTCAACCGCGAGGCGCTCGACCGCGACCTGGAGCAGAACTGGGCCGTGGTGGCCGAGGGCATCCAGACCATCCTGCGCCGCGAGGGCTTCCCCAAGCCCTACGAGGCGCTCAAGGCCCTCACGCGCACCAACACCCACATCACGCGCGAGTCGATCGCCTCGTTCATCGAGACGCTCGACGTGGCCGAAGGGGTCAAGGAGGAGCTGCGCGCACTCTCGCCGGCGACCTACACGGGCATCTTCCGCTAAGCAGACGACAGCCATGATGTGCGAGCTGCCGGTCGGGATCGGCTTCTGCTGCATGTTCGTCGTCCTGGGGCTCCTCTTCCGCTCTGGACGGGGCGCATGGCTCATCGCGGGCTACAACACCCTGCCGCCGAAGGAGCGCGAGCGCTACGACCGAGAGGCCCTCTGCCGCTTCATGGCACGCCTGATGTTCTTCTGCGCTGCCTGCACGGCGCTGCTCGTGGCCGACACGCTGCGGCCCGGCCGGGGGCTGGGAATCGCCGGCAGGCTCTGGATGACAATCGGCATCATCTGCGCCGTGATCTACGCCAACACCGGCGGCCGCTTTCTGAAGCGGTAGCCGGACCTTCGGGCAGAGGCTTCGCCCGCACTGCCCGCCCGACGCTTCAGGCTATACCCATCCACACCCCGTCTCCTCCCCCGGAGACGGGGCTTTTTTTACCGCACACCCCTGCCGGCCGCTCTTCTTATAGCTTGATGGTTTTTACTTCTCACTTTTTTACTTATTACTTATCTTCGGCACGCGCTTTGCGACATACCCCGGCGTCTGCGGTTCCGATCCGCAGAGAGGTTTCTTCATTTTAAGTTTGGGTTAGTAGTTCAGAAGGGGGTGGTTCCCCTTCACCGACGGCAGGCAATCGCGACGATTCCCTGCCGTTTTTCGTGTGCCGCAGCGGCGGTTATCCGAAAAACGATCGTATCTTTGGGAAAGCCACCGCCATGGACCACCTCCTCTACTATCCGTACATCAACCTTTCGCGCACGGAGTGGACCCTGCGTGCGCTGCTCTACTACGACACCGTGGGCAGATCGTCCCGCAAGCCGCCCGCTACGCACCCGAGGAGTTTTTCGACCCGTTCATGACCGAGCTGCTGCGCGACGGACTGGTCGAGCCGCTCGAGCCTTTCGACCACCTGCCCGACATGCGGCGGACCTGCGACGCCTTTCTCGGCTTCGCCGAGCGGTTCGCCCGTCTCACCGGTGCCCGCAGCACGGAGGCCGCCTTCATGCGCATCCACGCCCAGAAGTTCGACGCCGGGCTGTTCCGCGAACTGGAGACGATGGGACTGGCCCGGCGGAGCTCCGTCGGATAGTACGACGTCGAACGGCGGACGGCGAACCAGCTGATGAAGTTTCTGGCCCTGGTGCTCGGGCACGCCACCGGCCGCCAGCCGGCGACCGACCGGCTGCATCCGCTCTACCGACCCACCGCCCCGGGCCGACAGCGCAAGCGCGACCGCATTCTGGAGGAGCTCCTGCCCCTGCCGCAGCAGCTCGATCCGCGGAGGCTCCGCACTTTCAAGGAGCGCCACGCCGAGCTGCTGGCCCGCTTCCGCACGCAGGTCGAACTGCTCGTCCTCGACGACGGAACCGCCCCCGACACCCCGCTCTTCGCACTCCGCCTCGAGGAGCTGCGCCACCGGCGCGACGAGCTGGCGGCGCGCATGAACGAGGGACGGCTCGGCAGGGTGCTCTTCGGCACGGTGTGCGGCATGCTCGGCGCCGCCCACGCCCTCGCATCCGACACGACGCCAGCGGCCCTGATCGGCGGCCTGCCGGGCTTCGCCGGCGCCGTCTACGCCGCCATCGGCAACTGCCGGAGGGTCGATCCCGATCCCGCAGGCCTCAAATATCTCGTGCTGCTCGACCGACGGCGGAAATAACGCAGCCGCGCCGAAGAGCTCCGCGCGAAAAAAATCTTTACAAGAGGAATTAACTTCGCTTCGCTCGTTGATCCCTTGCGGCTCTGTCAATTACGACGACATCGTAAAGAAAATCGACGGCCGATGCCTTTTGTTTTGGCCAAGCGCCCGTACAAACGCTGTTTGCGGGCGCTTGCCAAAAACAAAAAAACCACTCTTTCGAGTGGTCGATTTTCTTTGCGATGTTGTGGGAGCTGAGGGATTCGAACCCCCGACCCTCTGCTTGTAAGGCAGACGCTCTGAACCAGCTGAGCTAAGCTCCCTTGCTTGTTGCGGGTGCAAATATAGGACAAATAAATCACTCCGGCAAGCCCCGGGCCCTTTTTTCGAAATCTTTTTTTTGCCGGCCGCCCCCGATCGCGCTCCGACAGCCTCCCCGCCGCCGCGCGCAGACGCTCCGCCCGAAACCCGCAAGCCAACCCCGCACGACCGTCCCGCACCGGTCCACAGCACACCCCGCAGGCGCAAGTCGCGGAGCGCAGGGAGCAGGATGCAGGAGCGGGCCACGGATCGCCAGCGCCAATCGCAGGTCGCGGCAGGCCACAGCGCGCAGGCCGGACCGCAGGCCAAACAGCGCAGACAAAAATCGCAGACAAAAATCGCAGCCCCGCCCCCGACCCAAAAAAGAAAACGACCCGCATCGTTGCGGATCGTCCTTGAAGTGGGAACATGCGGATTTGAACCGCAGACCTCCTGCTTGTCGAGCAGGCGCTCTAAACCAACTGAGCTATGCTCCCGTCACAAAAAAACCACTCGCATTGCTGTAAGTGGTCGATCGAAAGAGTGGGAGCTGAGGGATTCGAACCCCCGACCCTCTGCTTGTAAGGCAGACGCTCTGAACCAGCTGAGCTAAGCTCCCGAAAGAATGGCTTGGGACTGCAAAGGCCACTTGCGACCGACACCCCTTGCGGGACATCTCCTTGCAGTTTTCTAAAGAACCTTTCGCAACCCTCGCGCATTAGCGCCTGAACAAGGACTTGAACCTAGGACCCCATGATTAACAGTCATGTGCTCTAACCAACTGAGCTATTCAGGCATTTTCGAATCGGTCTGTGTGACCTTTTCGGAGTGCAAATATAGAGCAAAAAATCATTCCTGCAAAATATTCGGCGATTTTTTTCGAAAAAAATATATCTTTGTACGACAGCCAACCGATACGAAAATGAGACATACGATCCATATACTCCTCACACTCTTCGCTTTGACCCTCTTCGGCGCGCCGCTGCGCGCGCAACTGCGCTTCGACCCCGCGGCGTGGGATTTCGGCACGATCGAGGAGGAGGCCGGGCGCGTGAGCCACCGCTTCACCGGGCGCAACGAGACCGACAAGCCGCTGGTGATCCTCGACGTGGTGACCTCGTGCGGCTGCACGGCCCCCGAATTTTCGCGCCGCCCCGTCCTGCCGGGCGAAGAGACCGAGATCACCGTCACCTTCGACCCGCGCGACCGCCCCGGCTCGTTCGAGAAGCAGCTGCACGTCTACTCCACGGCCCGCGAGCGGATCGCCACGCTCACCGTGCGCGGCCAGGTCGCGCCCCGCCCGCGGAGCCTGGCCGAGCGCTACCCCGTCGACGCCGGGGGCGGCCTGCGCCTGAGCCACACCCTCTGTGCCTTCTCCTACCTGCACCGCGGCGAGACGCTGCAGAGCGTCGTGGGCATCGTCAACGACTCGCCCCGCCCCATCCGCCTCGCGCTGCGCCCCGAGACCCCGAGCGGCGCGCTGCAAGCCCGCTGCCCCGGGCTGCTGGCCCCGGGCGAGGAGGCGACCATCGACCTGGCCTACCGCCTGCCCGCCGGCAGCACGCTCTACGGCACGCTGCGCGAGCAGCTGCGCCCGATCGTCGACCAGACCCCCTCCGCAGTCGCCGTCACGGCCCACGCCATCGCCGTCGACGCCGCGCCCGGGCCGCACGAAAAATGCCCCGAGGCCGAGATTTCGGAAAATTTCGTTAAATTTGGCGTCGTGAAACAGAGCGGCCGGCCCGTGCGTCGCACCCTCACGCTCCGCAACCGCGGCCGCGCGCCGCTCGTGGTGCGGGCCGTAGAGCACGACGAGCGGGTCGCGGCCTCCTGCACCCCCGGCGCGACGATCGCCCCCGGAGGCACGCTCCCGATCGAGGTGGCGTTCGACCCCCGAAGCTCCGACTTCGGACCCGCGAGCGCCCACCTGACCCTGGTCACCAACGACCCCGCGCGGCCGATGCGGCGCATCCGGGTGACGGCGATCGTCGAGCAGTAGGCATATAAATAGGTACCGCGCGCCCTCGGGCCGCGCAAACAGACACAGGAATGTATACGATTCTCGAAAAACGGAGCCTGGCCGAAGGGATCTGGCTCATGAAAATCCACGCCCCGCGCGTGGCCCGCGCCGCGCTGCCCGGGCAGTTCGTCATCGTGCGCGCCACCGAGCGCGGCGAGCGCATCCCGCTCACGATCGCCGACTTCGACGCCACGGAGGGGAGCGTCACCATCGTCACGCAGGCCATCGGAGTCTCCACGCGCCGCATCTGCTCGCTGGAGGAGGGCGAGGCGCTCGCCGACTTCGCAGGGCCGCTGGGCCGCCCCTCGGAGTTCGTCGGGCTGCCGGAGGAGGAGCTGCGCCGGCGCCGCTACCTCTTCATCGGCGGCGGCGTGGGCACCGCCCCGGTCTATCCGCAGGTCAAGTGGCTGCACGAGCACGGCGTCGAGGTCGACGTCATCGTCGGCGCCAAGACGCGCTCGATGCTCATCTACACCGACCAGATGCGCGCCGTGGCCTCGCACCTCCACATCGCCACCGACGACGGCTCGGAGGGGTTCCACGGGCTGGTGACGCAGCTGCTCGAGGAGCTCATCGCCCGCGGCGAGCGCTACGACGAGTGCGTGGCGATCGGCCCCATGATCATGATGAAGTTCGTGGCGCTCACGACGAAAAAACATGCGCTGAAGACCACCGTGTCGCTCAACGCGCTGATGGTCGACGGCACGGGCATGTGCGGCGCCTGCCGCGTGACCGTGGACGGGCGGACGCGCTTCACGTGCGTCGAGGGGCCCGAATTCGACGGCCACCAGGTCGACTTCGACGAGGCGATACGCCGCCAGGGCATGTACCGCACGCTCGAGCAGCGCGCCGCGGCCATCGAGGCCGAGCGCGCCGCAGGACACGTATGTAGAATCGGATTGGACAAATAACCATGGCGAACAAGATTCCGCGCACGCCCGTGCGCGAACAGGACCCGGCCCTGAGGGCCACCAATTTCGAGGAGGTCTGCTACGGCTACGACCTTCGGGAGGCGACGCTCGAGGCGTCGCGCTGCCTCGGCTGCCGCAACCCCCGCTGCGTGGCCGCCTGCCCCGTGGGGATCGCTATCCCCGAATTCATCGCGGCGCTGCGCGAGGGCGACCTGCGGGGCGCCGCCGCGACGATCGCGCGCGACAGCTCGCTGCCGTCGATCTGCGGCCGCGTCTGCCCCCAGGAGAGCCAGTGCGAGGGGGCCTGCGTGCTCGGCATCAAGGGCGAGCCGGTGGCCATCGGCAAGCTCGAGCGCTTCGTGGGCGACTGGAAGCTCGAGCAGGGCGACGCGCCCGGGCGCCCCGAGTCCAACGGCCGCCGCGTGGCGGTGGTCGGCAGCGGCCCCGCGGGGCTGGCCTGCGCGAGCGACCTGGCCAAGATGGGCTACGAGGTGAAGATCTTCGAGGCGCTGCACCGCGTGGGCGGCGTGCTGGTCTACGGCATCCCCGAGTTCCGCCTCCCGAAGGAGCGCATCGTGGCCCGCGAGATCGAGGAGGTGAAGCGCCTGGGCGTGGAGATCGAGACCGACGTCGTCGTCGGCCGCACCGTGACGGTCGACTCGCTGCTCGACGAGGAGGGCTACGAGGCCGTCTTCATCGGCTCGGGCGCCGGCCTGCCCCGCTTCATGGGCATCCCGGGCGAGAACCTCAACGGCGTAGTCTCGGCCAACGAGTTCCTGACGCGCGCCAACCTCATGCACGCCTACGACGAAAGCTACGACACGCCGATCTACGTCGGGCAGCGCGTGGCGGTGGTCGGCGGCGGCAACGTGGCGATGGATGCCGTGCGCACGGCCCGCCGCCTGGGCGCCGAGGCGACGATCGTCTACCGCCGCTCCGAGCGGGAGCTCCCGGCGCGCGCCGAGGAGGTCCACCATGCCAAGCAGGAGGGGATCGCCTTCCGCATGCTCACCAACCCCGTGGAGGTGCTGGGCGACGAGCGGGGATGGGTCCGCGGCCTTCGGTGCGTGGAGATGGAGCTGGGCGAGCCCGACGCCAGCGGCCGCCGCTCGCCCGTGGAGAAGCCCGGCTCGGAGTTCGACGTGGCGTGCGACGTGGTGATCCTGGCTCTGGGCACCTCGCCCAACCCGCTGATCGCCTCCACCACCTCGGGGCTGGAGACCACGCGCCGCGGCTGCATCGCCGCCGACGAGCGGGGCGCCACCAGCCGCCCCGGGGTCTTCGCCGGTGGCGACGCCGTGACGGGCGCCGCCACGGTGATCCTGGCCATGGGGGCCGGCCGCGCAGCCGCCCGGGCGATCGACGAATACGTCCGCAGCAAGTAACCCCGCGGCCGGGTCCGGGTCGCACCCGGGCGAACCGAAGCGGCCGGGCCGCCAATCACGCCGACGCAAGGGCGTGTGTCGAAATGAATATTTTCGGCACACGCCCTTTAAGGTGCGTCAGAATGAGCAAGATGCAAGGCGTTGATGGTGACGACGGAAGTTTACGCTACGTAAATGACCGAGCCCGAAGCCCGACGACAAGGCAGCAGGTTGCCATTATGACACACCGTCTTTTTCGTTTCTCGGATTACAGTGCGGCGACAGGCCGCCCGTCGGGACCCGTCTATCGCCCGAAGCGGAGCAGGCGCAGAAGCCTGTTCCACGGCCGCGACCAGGTGCGGTGGTAGCGCAGCGGGCCGCACAGCACGCGCTCGAAGAAGTCGCCGTGGCGGGCGTTGAGCGTGTCGACCACTTCGCGCTTGAAGCGGCGGCCGCGCACGCGCATCGACCCGCCGCGGATGCGGTAGCGGATCGCCGGGCGGGGCAGCCGCACCACCTCGCCGCCATCCTTGAGCACCGCGATCCAGAAATCCCAGTCCTCGTAGCAGACGATCTGCTCGCAGTAGCCGCCCGCGCGCTCCCAGTCGCTGCGGCGGTAGAGCGCGCTGGCGCAGATCAGGTTGCGCCGCGCGAGCAGCTCCAGCGAGAAGTCGGGCAGCCTCCAGGCGCCCGTGCGGTCGCCGAAAAACTCGTTTTGGCCGCTCACGACCTTCACTTCGGGGCGACGGTCGAGCACCTCGGCCGCCCCGACCAGGAAGTCGGGGCCCAGCAGGTCGTCGGCGTCGAGCGGGAAGAGATAGCGCCCGCGCGCCTCGGCGATCGCCCGGTTGCGCGCCGCCGCCAGCCCGCGGTTGGGTTGCGAGAGCACCCGCACCGAGGGGTGCGAGGCGGCGTATTCGCGGGCCAGGCGCAGCGAGCCGTCGCGCGACCCGTCGTCGATGACCACCACTTCGAGGCTGCGCCCCGCGGCCTCGAGGGAGGGGGTCGCAGCCGCAATCGAGTCGAGGGTCTCGCGCAGGAAGCCCTCCATGTTGTATACGGGTACGATGACCGAGATGTCGACCATGGGATCAGATCTTGTCGCGCCCCTTGAGGAACTTCTGCCAGTAGTATTTCAGGCGGCTCGAATACTTGAGCATCTTCCACGGACGGCTGCCGTGGGGGCGGTGGAGCACCCGCACGTCGCAGAAGACGTAGTTGGAGAAGTCGGCGCGCAGGGCCATGTGCGAGATCGAGACGTCAAACCACTGCTTGGCCGGGTCGAGCGCCGCGAAGTCGACGGCCGAGAGGAAGGCGTGGGTGAGCAGCGTGCAGCAGAAGCTCAGGTGCTTGCTCTCCTCGACCACGCCCCGCCGGCCCTTCATGCGCAGGTAGGGGTAGTTGACCTCGCCCCGCTCGTCGACGGTCACGGCAGCGGCCAGCGCGCAGCGCGGACGCTCGGCGGCGCCCTCGACCAGCCGGCGCACGGTGTCGGGATCCACCACCACGTCCGACTCGACGATCAGCAGCGACGCCCCCGCCTCGACTGCTTCGCGCTGCGCCGTGCGCAGCGTCACCAGGTAGTTGGGCGAGGGGGTGTCGGTCAGATCGGCCAGGTTGACGAGCCGGAAGCCCATCTCGCGCGACTTGCGCTCGAGCAGGGCCGTATTTTCGGGGGTACTGAAGTCGTTGTAGATCGTATAGAGGAAGGGCTCCGCGGTCCGCGAGACGAGCACGGCGGCCGCGGTCTGCAGGGTCAGGTCTATGGAATCCTTCACCGGGGTGACGACGTGCAGGCGCGCCGCGCCACCCACCCCCGCCGCTGCGGGGCGCCGGTCGTCTGGTTGCCTCTCTGCAACTGGCATAACTCGTTCGATTTATCGTAATACAATCAAAAGCAACCGCATACCCCCGCGCGTCGGACGACAGCCGCGGGGCTCCGGCGCAGGAAAGTAGGTCGTTGCCTTTGTAATTCTCCGCAGAAAACTATACCTTTGTTTTGTTAAATGCGACAACAAAGATAATGAATATTTCGAAAAAGCCAATTCTGCTCGCAGGAATAATCCTGCTCGCCCTCCCGCTCGCGGCCGCCGCCCAGCAGCCCGCCCGCAAGGGGAGCCGCATGACGCGCGAGGAGTACATCGACCGCTACAAGTCGATCGCCGTGGAGCAGATGGAGCGCTACGGCATCCCCGCGAGCATCACCATGGCGCAGGGCATCCTCGAATCGGACTGCGGCAACAGCACCCTGTCGAAGAGCTCGAACAACCACTTCGGCATCAAGTGCAAGAAGAACTGGACGGGCGAGCGCGTCTTCCACGACGACGACGCGCGCGGCGAGTGCTTCCGCGCCTATCCGTCGGTCGAGGCGTCGTATCACGACCACGCCGAATTTCTCGACTCGCAGCCGCGCTACGACTCGCTCTTCGTCTACGCCTCGAACGACTACCGCAGCTGGGCCCGCGGGCTCAAGGCCGCGGGCTACGCCACGGCGCCCGACTATGCGCAGCGGCTCATCCGCATCATCGAGGAGTGCGAGCTGCACCTGCTCGACCGCCCCGACGGCGAGCGGCTCTACGCCTCGAGCAAGCCCGCGCAGAACGAACCCGAGGAGTGGTTCTCGGGCCAGAGCAGCGTCGAGCAGGGGGCCCGCTCGTCGGAGCTCGTCGACCCGGACGACTACCGCGTGACGATCAACGCCCACCGCGGCTACAACGTCTACGCCACCAACGGCGTGCACTACGTCCTGGCCAAGGAGGGCGACACGTTCGAGCGCCTGGGCGAGCTGTTCCGCATCGCGCCGCGCAACCTGCGCAAGTTCAACGACCTGAAGGACAAGCGGGCGCAGCCCATGACCGGCGAGGTGGTCTACATCGAGCGCAAGAAGCGGCTCTGGGAGGGCAACGCCCGCCACCACGTCTGCCGCCAGGGCGAGACGGCCTACGCCGTGGGCCAGTCCTACGGCCTGCGCACGGCCGCGGTCGAGAAGCTCAACGGCCTGCGCCGCGGCGAGACGCTCCAGGCCGGGCGCGAACTGCGCATCCGCTAATTCACCCACCCCAAACCACCGCACCACCTATGGAAACCTCCCCCGTACGCCGGCAGATCCTCGACGCCTTCGTCCGCAAGTCGAACCTCAAGCAGCGGATCTTCGACAACACCTTCGCGGCGATGAACCTGCTGAAGGAGACGCTGCTGGAGATGGCCTCGGAGATGGACGACCAGCTCGACGGGCGGCTCGACCGCCACGTGCGGCTCGAATACCGCGACCGCGGCAAGTTCGAGGCCCAGCTCCAGATCGCCGACGACCTGCTCATCTTCCAGATGCACACCGACGTCTTCCGCTTCCCCGACGACCACCCCGTGCACCGCAACCCCTACGTCATCCGCGACGAGGAGAACGGCTACTGCGGCGTGGTCAACATCTACAACTTCCTCTCCGACTCGTTCAAGTACAACCGCAACGCCGACGAGGGCTACCTCATCGGGCGGCTGTTCATCAACCGCGACCGCCGCTACTTCGTCGAGGGCAAGGGGCAGGAGTCGCTGCGCGCCGACCGCTTCGGCAGCGAGGAGCTCGACCGCGAGGCGCTGATCGCCGTCCTGGAGGCGGCCATCGACTTCTCGCTGCGCTTCGACCTGCTGATGCCCCCCTTCGACCACAACAAGCGTGTGACGGTCGACCAGTTCAACACCCGCATGGATAACTCGAAGTTCGTCACGGGCAAGCGCCTGGGCTACGACTTCGACGTCGAAGACATCTGAAAACCCACCCGAAAAACCCTGCAACCTTGACTCTCCACCGCATCCTTCTGGCCGCCTGCCTGCTCGCGGGCGCCATCCGCCCTGCCACGGCCCAGGGCCGGTACGCCGAGATCGCCCGCCTGCGTTCGATGAACGAGGGCGTCTACGGCATTCGCTCGACGGCCGACGGCGAACACTACACCACGCTCGAGGGCAACCAGGTCCTGCGCTACTCCTACGCCGCCGACACGCCGGGCGAGAAGCTCCTCCCGGCCACGGCCTCCGAGCTGCGCATCGCCGGCTACGCCCTCTCGCCCGACGAGCGGCGCATCCTCCTCTGGTCGGGCCGCACGCCCATCTACCGCCATTCGTTCACCACCTCATACCATCTGGCCGAGGGACAGAGCGTGCGGCCGGTGCTGCGCGAGGCCGAAGCGCCGCGCGACGCCACCTTCTCGCCCGACGGGCGGCAGATCGCCTACTCGGACCGCAACGACCTCTACCTCTACGACATCGCCTCGGGCCGCACGACGCGCCTGACCGACGACGGCGTGTGGAACGAGGTCATCAACGGCACCACCGACTGGGTCTACGAGGAGGAGTTCGGCTTCACCAAGGCCTTCGCTTTCTCGCCCGACAGCCGCCAGATCGCCTTCTTGCGCTTCGACGAGCGCAACGTGCCGACGATGGAGATGATGCGCTTCGACAACAAGCTCTACAACACCCCCTACACCTTCAAATACCCCAAGGCCGGCGAGCGCAACTCGACAGTCGAGCTGTGGGTCTGCGACCTCCAGTCGGGCGCCAAGCGGCGCATCGACACCGGCGCGGAGAGCGACCAGTACCTGCCGGGGCTGGGCTGGACGCCCGACGGCAAGCTCTTCTACCAGCGTCTCAACCGCCGGCAGAACACCTTCGAGATGGTCGTCTGCGAGCCGGGCGGCGCGCAGCACACCGTCTACGAGGAGCGCTCGCAGCAGTACGTCGAGCGCCCCTCCAGCCGCTCGATCCTCTTCGTCGACAAGGACCGCTTCCTGGTGCGGCAGGAGAGCCACACGGGGTGGATGCACCTCTACCTCTACAACGTGCGCGCCGGGCTGCTGGGCGCCGTGACGCGCGGCGAGTGGGAGGTCACCGAGGTGGTGGGAGCCACCTCCAAGCGCGTGTGGTACCTCTCGACCGAGGGGTCGCCCATCCGCCGCAACCTCTACAGCGTGCGCCTCGACGGCCGCGACAAGCGGCGTCTGACCACGGGCGAAGGGTTCTACTCCGTCGCCCCGAGCGCCGGCATGAAGTACTACATCTCGACCTTCTCCAACGCCGCGACGCCCAACCGCGTGGAGGTGTGCGACGGCGAGGGGCGCCCGGTGCGCACGCTGCGCGACAGCCGCGCCCTGGGCGAGGAGCTCGCCGCGCGACAGCGTCCCGTCAAGGAGTTCCTGCGCATCCCCACCGAGCGGGGCGACTCGCTCGAGGCGTGGATCCTGCGTCCGCGCGACTTCGACCCCGCGCGGCAGTACCCCGTGCTGATGACCCAGTACTCGGGCCCCGGCTCGCAGTCGGTGCAGGACCGCTGGTCGATGGACTGGGAGGATGCGCTGGTCGACAAGGGCTACGTGGTGGTATGCGCCGACGGGCGCGGCACGGGATTCCGCGGCGAGCAGTTCAAGAAGCAGACCTACGGGCGCCTGGGCGCACTGGAGGTCGAGGACCAGCTCTCGGTGGCCCGCTACCTGGCGGCGCAGCCGTGGGTCGACGCCGCCCGCATCGGCATCTACGGCTGGTCCTACGGCGGCTTCATGGCCCTGAGCTGCGCGCTGAAGGGCCACGGGCTCTTCCGCATGGCCATCGCCGTGGCGCCCGTCACCTCGTGGCGCTACTACGACACGATCTACACCGAGGTCTACAACAACCTGCCCCAGTACAACGCCTCGGGCTACGACGACAACTCGCCCATCCACTTCGCGCGGATGCTCGACGACAGGAAGACCCGCCTGCTGATGATCCACGGCACGGCCGACGACAACGTCCACTTCCAGAACGCGATGGAGATGGCCCGGGCGCTCAACCGCGCGGGCAAGAGCTACGACATGATGGTCTACCCCGACCAGAACCACTCGATGATGCCGTCGGACAGCCACAACGTGCGGCAGAAGATGATCGACTACACGCTCGAGCACCTCTGATCGTGCCCGACCCCACCGCGAAGCGAAGGGGCCGGCCGATATGCTCGGGCGGCCCCTTCGTCTTTCGGAAACACCCCGCACCGATGACCCACCGCCACACCCTCCGCTCGCCTCTCGGGCCGCTGACGCTCACGGCCGCCGACCGGGCGCTCGTACGCCTCGACTTCGGCGGCACGCCCGACACCGACGCCCCGCCCACACCCCTGCTGCGCGAGGCGGCACGGCAGATCGACGAATACTTCGCGGGGCTGCGGCGGCAATTCTCCCTGCCGCTCGCCCCCGACGGGACGCCCTTCCGGCAGGAGGTCTGGCGGGCGCTGGAGGCGATCCCCCACGGCGCCACCCGCTCCTATGCGCAGATCGCCGCGCAGGTCGGCCGGCCGCGGGCGTGCCGCGCCGTGGGGGCGGCCAACCACCGCAACCCGCTGCCGATCCTCATACCGTGCCACCGCGTGGTGGGCAGCGACGGCACGCTGACGGGATACGCCGGCGGCGTGGATACCAAGCGCCGCCTGCTGGCGCTCGAAGGCGCCGTCGCGGCGATCCCCGCAGAGCTCGCCGACTACCTCGCGGGCGAGATCCTGCCCCGCTACGCCTCCTTCGACCGGGGCCACGGCACCGACCACGCACTGGCGGTCGCCGCGCGGAGCCTCGACCTGGCGATCGGTCTCGGCGCCGACCCCGCGACCGCCCTCGCCGTGGCCCTCTACCACGACACGGGGCTCGCCTACGGGCGCGAACGCCACCACCTCGACTCGGGGCGCATCCTCGCCGCCGACGCGACGCTCCGCCGCTGGTTCACCCCCGAGCGGATCGACACCATGCGCAAGGCGGCCGAAGACCACCGCGCCTCGTCGGAGCGCGCGCCGCGCAGCCTCTACGGGCGCATCGTGGCCGAGGCCGACCGGCAGATCGACCCCGCGACCATCCTCCGCCGCACGATCCAATACGGCCTAGCCCACACCCCCGGGCTCGACCGCGAGGGGCACTACGCCCGCACGCTCGACCACCTCGAGCGCAAATACGCCGAGGGCGGCTACCTGCGGCTCTGGATCGCCGGCTCGGAGAACGCCCGCCGGCTCGACGCCCTGCGCCGCCTGATCGCCGACCGCGAGCGGCTGCGCGCCCTCTTCGACGCGCTCTACGAGCAGGAGACGGCGTGCGGCGCAGCAATGAATGAATAATGGGCTGCGCGTCGCCGCCTTCCATTTTTCATTTTCAACTTTCCTCTTTCAATTTTCAATTTTCAATTTGTTCTCGGACGCAGCCAGCGAAGGGCAAAACTCGAAGAGTTGCGGGCCTTCGCCGCCGGTGGCTGCGGCCCGCCGGCTCTGCGAGCCGAGGGGCAAGTAATAAGTGAAAAGTAAAAAGTGAGAAGTTGAAAGTGCGCGTTTTCAGCTCGCAGCCACGGCGGGCGGAGGGCTGCTCTGTCGGCGACGCCTCCCGAGCCCCTCCGCTGGCTGCGGGGCATTCAATGAACAACGAATAATTAAAAATGAATAATGGAAGAGCCCGCCCATTATTCATTATCCATTGTTCATTATTCATTGCCGCACAGCGCAGCCCCCCTCAACAAACACAACAAAAAAAGGCCGCAGGCATTTCGCCTGCGGCCTTGAAAGCAAGGTCTGCGTGAGACCCGAGAATTACTTGTTGTTCTTCTCGGCAGCCTCCAGGGCGCTCTTCAGAGCGGCCAGGCCGGCGATGTCGCCCAGCGTGGTCTTCTCTACCGAAGCGTTGATCTTCTTGACGGTCGACTTCGTAGCGTCGGCTGCGGCGCGCTTCTCGGCCTTCTCGGCGGCTACGGCCTCACGACGTGCGTCGTCGTAGGTGCGCAGGTGCGAGAGGGTGACGCGCTTGGTAGCCTTCGAGAACTCGAGGATCTTGAAGGAGAGCTTGTCGCCGGCCTTCGGGGTCGTGCCGTCCTCCTTGACGAGCTGACGCGAGGGGCAGAAGCCCTCGATGTTCTCGCCCAGCGATACGACCGCGCCCTTCTCCGTGAGCTCGGTGATCGTGCCCTCGTGGATGGAGTCTACGGGGAACTGAGCCTCGAAGCCGTTCCAGGGGTTCTCCTCCAGCTGCTTGTGGCCCAGCGAGAGACGGCGGTTGTCCTTGTCGATGTCGAGCACTACGACCTCGATGTCGGCGCCCACCTGCGTGAACTCGCCCGGGTGCTTCACCTTCTTGGTCCAGCTCAGATCCGAGATGTGGATCAGGCCGTCGATGCCCTCCTCGATCTCGACGAAGACGCCGAAGTTGGTGAAGTTACGCACGCGGGCCGAGCAGCGGGCACCCACGGGATAGCGGGTCTCGATGGTCTCCCAGGGATCGGGGGTGAGCTGCTTGATGCCGAGCGACATCTTGCGCTCCTCGCGGTCGAGCGTCAGCACGACGGCCTCGACCTCGTCGCCCACCTTCATGAACTCCTGTGCCGAGCGCAAATGCTGGCTCCACGACATCTCCGACACGTGGATCAGACCCTCGACGCCGGCGGCGATCTCGACGAACGCACCGTAGTCGGCCATCACGACGACGCGGCCCTTGACCGTATCGCCGACCTTGAGGCTCTGGTCGAGCGCCTCCCACGGATGCGGGGTGAGCTGCTTCAGACCCAGGGCGATACGCTTCTTCTGATCGTCGAAGTCGAGAATCACGACCTGGATCTTCTGGTCCAGGGCGACGATCTCCTCGGGGTGGCTTACGCGGCCCCACGACAGGTCGGTGATGTGGATCAGACCGTCCACGCCGCCCAGGTCGACGAATACGCCGTAGGAGGTGATGTTCTTGACCGTACCCTCGAGGATCTGGCCCTTCTCGAGCTTCGACATGATGATCTGCTTCTGAGCCTCGAGCTCGGCCTCGATGAGGGCCTTGTGCGAAACGACCACGTTGCGGAACTCCTGGTTGATCTTCACGACCTTGAACTCCATCGTCTTGTCGACGTAGATGTCGTAGTCGCGGATGGGCTTCACGTCGATCTGCGAACCGGGCAGGAAGGCCTCGATACCGAACACGTCGACGATCATGCCGCCCTTGGTGCGGCACTTGATGTAACCCTTGATGATCTCGTCCTTCTCGAGGGCCTCGTTGACGCGATCCCACGACTTGAGCTGGCGCGCCTTCTTGTGCGAGAGGGCGAGCTGGCCGTTCTTGTCCTCGGCCGACTCGACGTATGCCTCGATCGTGTCACCCACCTTCAGGTCGGGGTTGTAGCGGAACTCCGCAACGGAGATGACGCCCTCGCTCTTGTAGCCGATGTTGACCAGAACCTCGCGCTTGGTGATGCCCGTGACGGTACCCTCGACCACCTCGCCGACGTTGACGTTCGACAGGGTCTTGTCGTAGGCTGCCGCGATCTCCTCCTTGGGCTGGCTGTAAACGCCCAGGTCGTTCTCGAACGCGCTCCAGTCGAAATTCTCGTTTGCGACTACGTTTTTCATTTCTTCCATGTTGGAAATTGTGCGATACAATCGCTCGTTAAGTGATTAGTAATTAGTTCGTTTCCCGCCGAAATGCGCATCGTGCGCACGCGACGGGAGTGCAAAGATATGCAATTTCGGGCGAAAAACCGCACATCGGGGCCGAAAAAACTGCTGGAGCCCAACGCTTTCGGTCCGAGGGGCAGGCGTCCGGGGCCGCTACGGCCTCGGCTCGCGGCGCTGGCGCGGCGCGTTGTCGGGCAGCACGGGGGCGCGGCGCAGGTCGTCGAAGAGCACGTCGACCACCCGCCGCTCGGTGATCCCGCCCGCGGCGCGGTCCACGCCCGCGTAGTTCCTGAAGATGTAGTCGCCCAGCGCCACCTCGTAGGCGCGCCCCTCCCGCAGGGCGGGGAAGCGCACGTCGACGGCCCGGTCCTCGGCGTCGACCACGATCGTGTAGGGGGTCGTGGCGATCAGGTCGATGCGGTGGGCCTCCTTGCGGTTCTCCCCGTCGTTGTATTTGAGGAGGATCATCCGCCGCAGCTGCTCGGGCGTCATGCGCACGCGGGCGATGCGCGAAGAGAAGGGCTCCAGGTCGTAGAGGCGGGCCAGCCCCACGCCCCCGGCGGGGAGGGTGTCGATGCGCACGCCCCCGACGTGGTAGATGCCGATCTCGGCGCCGGTCGCGGCGGCGATGCGGTCGCAGATCCAGTTGCCGAGGCCCGTCTTGCCGGCCGCGGCGGCGAAGTCGCCCACGGGGCGGTTGAGCTCGGGGTTGTCGTAGCAGCGCGCCACCTCGGCGGCGAAGGCGCTGTCGGGGGCGTAGCCGTCGAGCGGCACGAGGCGGAAGTCGGCGCCGACGAGGCGGCGGCCCCGCAGGCGGAGGGTCGTAGCGCCCACCGCGGCGAGATTCTTGCCCGTCTGCGTGAGCAGCGTGCGCCCGATCGTCGTATCGCGCACTACATGGGTGTGGCCCCCGATGACCGCATCGTAGCGCTGCTCTCCGGAGGCGAGCAGCTCCAGGTCGCGGTCGTCGCCCATGTGAGAGAGCAGCAGCAGCACGTCGACCTCGCCGCGCAGCGCGTCGGCCGCGTCGCGGGCCGCCTGCTGCGGGTCGGGGAAGCGCAGCCCGACGAACGAGGCGGCGTTGCCGGCCGGGTGGCCCGGACCCTCGTAGTTGGTCACCACGCCCACCACGCCGATGCGCACCCCGTCCCGCTCCAGCACCGCGTGGGCGGGCAACTGCGGGAAGGTGCAGGTGTCGCTCCGCACGTTGGCGCACACCACCGGGAAGGCCGTCCCCTCGGCGATGCGGCGGCCGAGCGCCGCCTGCCCGCGGTCGAACTCGTGGTTGCCGAGCGTCGCGACGTCGTAGCCCAGGCGGTTCATCAGGTCGAGCACCGGCTGCCCGGGCTCCGGGGCCAGGTCGACGTAGGCGTTGCCCGTCCAGCGGTCGCCGGCGTCGACGAGCACCACGCGCCCGGCGCCCAGCGTATCGCGGCACTGCGCCACGGCCGAGGCCAGCTGCGGGAAGCGCCGGATTCTGGCATGAATATCGTTGGTCGAGAGCACGACCACCACCCGCTCCGAGCAGTGCGCGCGGACGATGCGGCCCACGGCGTAGCCCACCGCGAAGAGGATCAGCAGCACGCCCAGGAGAAACAGCGGTTTTTTCATCGTTTCGGATTTTATTTTAAACAGGCCAAATTTACGAAAAAAAACGATACGACGCGGAACTCTTGCGCACTGCGCCTGCGAAAAACCCGCAGGGGAGGGCTACCGGGACGCAGCCAGCGGGGCATGCGACGCAGGATGCGGGCCTCCGCCGGGGGTGGCTGCGTCCCGCACGGCTCATCGAGCCGCGACGCCCCCCCCCGCACCCGAACCCTAACATATTTTCACCCGCCGGGAGCGATTTTCCGACGGCAATTCGAAAAAATTTCTTATCTTTACCCAACCTTTATGAGCAAAAAAACGATGTCCGACACCATTCAGGTCGTATGCGAAAACCTCGGCCGAAGCATCGAGGTCGAGGGGGGCTCCACGCTCGCCCTCGTCGCCGACCGTCTCCCCGCGCCGCAGCACCCCTATCTGGCCGCCCTGGTCGACAACCGCATCCGCGAGCTCGACTTCAGGCTCTACCGGCCCGCCACGGTGCGCTTCATCGATATCACCTCTTTCGCCGGCATCCGCGTCTTGCAGCGCACCGCCTCGTTCATCCTCCAGAAGGCGTGCCGCGACCTGTGGCCCGAGCGCCGGCTGCGCATCCGCCACTCGATGGGGCAGAACGGCTTCTACTGCGAGGTCGAGGGGCTCGAGGCCACGGCCGAGGCCGCCGGGGCCATCGAGAGGCGCATGCGCGAGCTCGCGGCCGCCGACCTGCCCATCCGGCACACGCGCGAGCTCACGCAGCAGGTGCGCGCCCGCTTCGCCGCCGAGGGCTTCGACGACAAGGTGGCGCTGCTCGACACCCGCCCGCGCCTCTACAGCGACCTATGCACGCTCGACGGCCTGCCCGGCAGTTTCTACGGCGTCCTGGCCCCCTCGACGCGCTGCCTCGACCGCTTCGCCCTGACGCCCTACTACCGCGGCTTCCTGCTCTCGCTGCCGCTGCGCACGGCGCCCGAGCGGCTCCACGGCAACGTGCGGCAGGAGAAGATGTTCGACATCTTCCGCGAGTACCAGTCGTGGGTCGAGATCATGGGCGTGCCCACCGTGGGCGCGGTCAACGCCCGCGTGCTGGCGGGCGACGGGGGCAGTCTGGTCAAGCTGGCCGAGGCGTTCCACGAGCGCAAGTTCGCGCTGGTGGCCGACGCCGTGGCCGAGGCCAACCGCACGCGCGGCGTGCGCACGGTGCTCATCTCGGGTCCCTCGTCGAGCGGCAAGACCACCTCGGCCAAGCGGCTCTCGATCCAGCTGGCCGTGCTGGGACTCCAGCCCGTGATGATCTCGCTCGACGACTACTTCGTCGACCGCGAGAAGACCCCCCGCGACGAGCGGGGCGAATACGACTACGAGGCGCTCGAGGCCATCGACCTCGACCTGTTCAACGACCACCTCGCGCGCCTGATGCGCGGCCAGAGCGTCGACATCCCCCGCTACGACTTCCTCACCGGGCGCCGCACGTGGCACAACGCCCCGCTGACGCTCGACGAGCGGTCGATCCTCATCATCGAGGGCATCCACGGCCTCAACCCGCGCCTCACGCCCTCGATTCCCGACGAGCGGAAGTTCCGCATCTACGTCTCGTGCTTCACGTCGGTGGCCATGGACAACCTCTCGCGCATCGCCACCACCGACAACCGCCTGCTGCGCCGCCTGGTGCGCGACGCCCGCATGCGCGGGGCCGACGCGCTGGCCACCCTCTCGCGCTGGGAGTCGGTGCGCCGCGGCGAGGAGCGCCACATCTTCCCCTACCAGGAGAACGCCGACGTGATGCTCAACTCGTCGCTCTTCTACGAGATTTCGGTGCTGCGCCCCTTCGCCGAGAAGATCCTGCGCGAGGTGCCCGACACGGTACCCGAGTACGACGAGGCGCGGCGCATGCTCTGCTTCCTCGACAACTTCACCCCCATAGCGCCCGACGAGATCCCGCCCACGTCGATCCTGCGCGAGTTCATCGGCGGGAGCAGCTTCACCTACTGATGGGCTGCAAGACGCTCCTCCTGACCGCCTGCGCCGCCTCGGCCGCGCCCGCCGCGCCCGCCGCACCCGCCGCACCCGCCGCGCCCGAGCGGCCCAACATCCTGCTGTTTCTGGTCGACGACATGGGATGGCAGGACACGTCGGTCCCCTTCTGGGAGCGGCGCACGGCCTACAACGACACGTTCGAAACGCCCAACATGGAGCGGCTGGCCCGCATGGGCGTCACCTTCACGCAGGCCTACGCGTCGAGCATCAGCTCGCCGTCGCGGTGCAGCCTCATCACGGGGGCCAACGCCGCGCGCCACGGCGTGACCAACTGGACGCTGCGGCGCGACACACCGACCGACGCCCCGAGCGAGGTGCTGGAGCTGCCCGCGTGGAACTGCAACGGCGTGCAGCAGACAGGGGGCATCCCCCGCTCGTACGTCGGCACCTCGTTCGTCGACCTGCTGCGCGAGGCGGGCTACCACACCATCCACTGCGGCAAGGCCCACTTCGGCGCTCTGGACACCCCGGGCGAGGACCCGCACCACTGGGGCTTCGAGGTCAACATCGCAGGCCACGCGGCGGGCGGTCTGGCCAGCTACCTAGGCGAGCGCAACTACGGCAACCGCACCGACGGGCGGCCGCAGTCGCTCTTCGCCGTGCCGGGGCTGGAGAAGTACTGGGGTTCGACGACCTTCGTCACCGAAGCCCTCACGCAGGAGGCGATCCGCGCTCTGGACAAGGCCCGCCGCTACGCGCAGCCGTGGTTCCTCTACATGGCCCACTACGCCATCCACATACCCATCGACCGCGACGCCCGTTTCTTCGATAAATACAAAGAACGGGGGCTCTCGGACCGCGAGGCGGCCTACGCCGCCCTCATCGAAGGGATGGACAAGAGTCTGGGCGACCTGCTCGACTATCTGGAGCGCACGGGCGAGGCCGAGCGGACGATCGTGCTGTTCATGAGCGACAACGGCGGTCTGGCCGCGGCGCCCGAGTGGCGCGACGGCGCACCCCACACGCAGAACGCCCCGCTGCGCAGCGGCAAGGGATCGGCCTACGAGGGCGGCATCCGCGAGCCGATGATCGTGAGCTGGCCCGGAGTCGCGCAGGGCGGCACGCGCTGCGACAGCTACGTGGCCATCGAGGACTTCTACCCCACGATCCTCGAGATGGCGGGCGTCGGCCTGCCGCGCCGTGCGCAGCCGGTCGACGGAGTGAGCTTCGCCCCGCTGCTGCGCCGCACGGGCAACCCCTCGCGCGGCCGGGCGCTCTACTGGAACTGCCCCAACCTGTGGGACGCCGAGGGGCCGGGCATCGGCGCCACGTGCACCATCCGCGACGGGCGGTGGAAGATGATCTACTGGTACGCCACGGGCCGCCGCGAGCTCTACGACATCCCCGCCGACATCGGCGAGCGGCACGACCTCGCGGCCTCGGAGCCCGCCGTCGTGCGCCGGCTCTCGCGGAAGCTGGGACGCTACCTGCGCCGCGTGGGGGCCCGGCGCCCCTCATTCAAGGCCTCGGGGCTGCCCTGCCCGTGGCCCGACGAACCATTCACCGATTAAAAATCCGCAACCAAAGAATAAACCAACCCAAACGACATGTTCGACACATTTTCCTCGCGCCACATCGGCGTAACCGACGAAAAGGATCTGAAACAGATGCTCTCCACCATCGGCGTCGAGTCGGTCGACGCACTGATCGCCCAGGTCATCCCGCAGTCGATCCGGCTGAAGAAGCCCCTCGCGCTCCCGGCCGAGGGGATGAGCGAGTACGAGTTCGCGGCCCACATCCGCGAGCTGGCCGACCGCAACCGCCCCCTGCGCTCGTTCATCGGCATGGGCTACTACCCCTGCGCCGTGCCGGCGGCCGTGGTGCGCAACGTCTTCGAGAATCCCGCGTGGTACACCTCCTACACCCCCTACCAGGCCGAGATCTCGCAGGGCCGCCTCGAGGCGCTGCTCAACTTCCAGACGGCCGTGATCTCGCTCACGGGGATGCAGATCGGCAACTGCTCGCTGCTCGACGAGGCGACGGCCGCGGCCGAGGCGATGCTGATGATGTTCGCGCTGCGCTCGCGCGAGGCCGTCAAGGAGGGGCGCTGCCAGCTCTTCGTCGACCGCAACATCTTCCCCCAGACGCTCGACGTGCTGCTCACACGCAGCGAGCCCTTCGGCATCGAGCTCATCGTCGACGACTACGACGACTACGAGTTCACGGGCCGGGAGTTCGGCGCCGTGGTGCAGTACCCGGCCGCCGACGGCTCGGTGCGCGACTACGCAGCCTTCGCGGCCGCGGCCCACGAGCGCGGCGTGCTGGTGACGGCCGTCGCCGACCTGCTCGCGCTCGCGCTGCTCAAGGCTCCGGGCGAGTGGGGCGCCGACATCGCCGTGGGCTCGGCCCAGCGCCTGGGCACACCGATGGGCTTCGGCGGCCCGAGCGCCGGCTACATGGCCACGCGCGAGGCCTACAAGCGCAACATGCCGGGCCGCATCATCGGCGTCTCGGTCGACCGCCTGGGCCGCCGCGCGCTGCGCATGGCGCTCCAGATGCGCGAGCAGCACATCAAGCGCGAACGCGCCACCTCGAACATCTGCACCGCCTCGGCGCTGATGGCCTCGATGGCGGGCTTCTACTGCGTCTACAACGGCCCCGAGGGGCTGCGGCGCGCCGCCGAGACGGCCCACGGGGCCGCCGCGCGCGTGGCTGCGGCGCTCGAGGCGATGGACTACGCGCTCGCCTCGCGCAGCTTCTTCGACACGCTCGAGGTCGAGGCCGAGGCGGCCGTCGTGCAGTCGCTGGCCCTCGAGAGCGGCTTCAACTTCCACTACCCCTCCGAGGGGCGCGTGCGCCTCTCGTTCGACGAGGTGACCACCGACCAGGAGGTCGAGGCCGTCGTCCGCATCTTCGCCGCGGCCAAGGGACGCAAGGTCAAGGCCGCCAAGGCCGTCGAGGCGATCCCCGCCGAGCTGCGCCGCACGAGCGCCTACCTCGCCGAGCCGGTCTTCAACAGCTACCGCTCCGAGAGCGCCCTGATGCGCTACGTCAAGCAGCTCGAACTGCGCGACATCTCGCTGGCCAACTCGATGATCTCGCTCGGCTCGTGCACCATGAAGCTCAACGCCGCGGCGATCATGCAGCCGCTCTCGCTGGCCGGCTTCCAGAACGTGCACCCCTTCGCCCCCGAAGACCAGACGGAGGGCTACCGCGCGCTGATCGCCGAGCTGGAGCGCGACCTTGCGACGATCACCGGCCTTGCGGCCTGCTCGCTCCAGCCCAACTCGGGCGCCGCGGGCGAGTATGCGGGCCTGATGGTCATCCGCGCCTACCACCAGAGCCGCGGCCAGGGCTACCGCAACGTGGTGCTGATCCCCGCCTCGGCCCACGGCACCAACCCCGCGTCGGCGGCCATGGCCGGCATGAAGATCGTCACGGTGGCGTGCGACGAGCGCGGCAACATCGACGTCGACGACCTGCGCCGCAAGGCCGACGAGCACGCCTCGGAGCTCTGCGGCCTGATGGTGACCTACCCCTCGACGCACGGCGTCTTCGAGAGCCGCATCCGCGAGATCGTCGACGCGGTGCACGACGCCGGCGGCCAGGTCTACATGGACGGCGCCAACATGAACGCCCAGGTGGGGCTCACCAACCCGGGCTACATCGGCGCCGACGTCTGCCACCTCAACCTCCACAAGACCTTCGCCATGCCCCACGGCGGCGGCGGTCCGGGCGTGGGTCCGATCTGCGTGGCCGAGCACCTGCGGCCCTTCCTGCCGTCGCACCCGGTCGTGGCCACGGGCGGCGACGAGGGAATCACGGCCGTGGCGTCGGCCCCGTGGGGCTCGGCCATGCTGCTGCCGATCACCTACGGCTACATCAAGATGCTGGGCGGCGACGGACTGCGCCGCGCCACCGAGATGGCCATCGTCAACGCCAACTAC
>Ga0137307_100614_pt1 | contig 44130 bp, 33 predicted proteins | sample NAcewD2O_March_2_FD_97180 | JGI IMG/M metagenome (GOLD analysis project Ga0137307, IMG submission 97180) | Mouse cecal microbial communities from Vienna, Austria - N-Acetylglucosamine amended D2O_March | ecosystem: Host-associated > Mammals > Digestive system > Large intestine > Cecum | place... | reverse complement strand
AGAGCCGCGCCCGCGATGCGTATTGGTAATATGCATATTTTTTGTACCTTTGCAAAACCTAAATAGAAGTATGAGCCACATCAGTATACATAACATCGGACCGATCAAAGATATTAATATTGAACTAAATAGAATCAATATATTTATGGGTCCTCAAAGTTCCGGCAAAAGCACTATAGCCAAAATTATAAGCTTTTGTCAATGGCTTGAAAAAGACTGTGTTGTACGTCAATCTACTGATCATATAACTAATTCTTTCATTTACGACAACTTTATAATATACCACAATATTTCATCTTATATTGAAGACTCCTCTGAGTTTCATTATAAGGGAGCAGCTCTCAACATTGATTTTTCAAAGGAAAAAACGAACATTTCAAAAGCTGCTAAATTTTCATCTACTCCAATATCAAAGAATGCCTATATTCCGTCTGAACGCAATATAGCTTTTATTCCTCGAATAAGCTCTCTTGACCTCACTCGAAACTATCTTCGCAGTTTCTTGTTTGACTGGCTTGGCATACGTACCAAATTTACGAAGGATGACGAAATTGGAATCGTAGATATGGGCGTCAAATACTACTACAACGAGGCACAGAAAAAAGACAAACTCGTAATCGAAAGCAATGACTGCGAAACAGAAATTGATATGGAACAAGCTTCAAGCGGCTTGATGTCCATAACTCCGCTATATGCCTATCTAACATACCTCACGTCCTGGATTTACTCTCATAACGAAGACCGCTCCTACGAAACTGATCAAAAAATAAAGGACGGATTAAGAAGACGCCTTGCAGAGAAGGAAATCAATATACCTGAAAGCGTTTTCGACACTTATATACGAACACACGAATCTCAGCCGATAACATTTGATGCAAAAACAGAATCAGACAACAATCCCACATCAGTAATAATCCAAAAACTACAGGCTGAATTTTGGAGGCCGAAATATTCAAGCATTATAATAGAGGAACCTGAACAAAATCTGTTCCCCGACACGCAAGCCCGACTGCTATATCATATTTTCGCGATGATTAACCAGAATCGCGACAATCTCCTCATTACCACGCACAGTCCTTTCATTCTCTATGCATTAAACAACTGCATGCTTGCATGGAACAAAAGCGGTGCTAAAGAAAACTGCAATAACCTTGAGTTCTCCTACGAATCATTTATCAATCCACACAATGTTGCTGTATGGGAACTACGCAACGGATATATAGAAGATGTCAATGGCAAGCGCAATGTAACTATTCAAGATGAATCCGGACTTATACGAGATAACTATTTCGACAGGGTTATGAGCAATATAATGTCTGATTTCTATTCACTAATGGGAAACAAATAGAATGCTCAACCGATTCAATCAGTCGAAAATTTACAGCGGTGACACATTCACAGCCGATTATACTGAGCAAACAGGTACTACGGGCGTAGTTATATCTGAAACGCCATTCGATGACATCACATTCTTCCATCTTAAGAAAGGACCGGGTAATATTAGATATCTTGGTGTAAATCTCGAACATTATCCGATGTTCATAAAAGGCATAGAAAATTGCGAGTGTATTTTCTCATCACTGAACGAATCACATAGTAATTGGCTTCTGCTACTTGAACTCAAATACTGCGCCTGCCATAAATTAGAGGATTATGGCAATAAAGTTGTATGCCAAATGAACGGCATTCTCCAAAAGCTTATCGATGAGCGGCTAATAGATCCAAAACGGTATAATATCTATTTCAACTTCGCATCTCCTCTCAATAAAGAACCGTTTATGCATTTTATGCTCACCCAAAATATAGCCAAGGAACTTCAGGATCGACATAATGTCACATTCTTAGGATACAACCAACTACTTATGGCAACACCACAATATCTGCAAGCCCCAAAACGGAGGCTTTAATGTGTAGAGTTGTAGCATTCGACGGCTTTATAGATTTTTTCGCCAACCATTTCGGCAAACGGAGCAGCAATTGCTCCGAGTGTTTCGGCAAGAGATACCCGCGGCTTGTCGACCGGGCGCGCTGACGGCGGAGCCGAGGACGATGCTGCAAGCTGCTTGTGTTCGCGCATTATGTGGGCGTTCCAGACTATGCGGGAGATTTCCTCTATGCGCTCCTCAGCCTCTGCCGGCGTACCGGCATAATCGGCCACGAACACGGCTATCGAGTAGCGGCCATAACCGCCTTCGGGCAGGGGGTAGACGATATGTCCGGCGTCGTTAAGGGCCGACACAGTGTCGCCGCGCATGTCGCCAGTTCCAGTTTTGTGAAATATCATACCGTTTGCCTGCGGTATGGCTGCGGCAAGGCGCGTGCGCCCCATCGGGCTTTGCTGCGCCATCACGGCCTTTACCACCGAGGTTGCAACCGTGGTGTCTGCGGTAAACACATGCTGCACGAGCTCGGCACAGGCAAGCGGGGTCGACCAGTTGCGGCGGCAAAGCGAGGTGTCGGCGTGCATCTGCGCCTCGTTGCAGGCTATGGCGAAGTCGCGGACAGGCGTGGAGGCGCGTATTATGCTGTCGACTTCGGCCGGAGAGGCAAAGCGGTCGAAGAGTATGTCGCAGGCGTTATTATCGCTCCATTGCAGCGAATAATGCAGCAGGGCGCTGATGTCGGCGTGTCCTCCGTAGGGATTGTGGCGCCTCATAGGGCTCCACGTGTCCTCTCTGAGGTCGTCGGGCGATACTTCGACCTCTGTGGCAAGTATGCCGGGATAGCCGAGCTTGCGGGCAAGCGCCACTGCCTGATGAAACTTGAACACGCTCATAAGCGGGTAATGGCGCTCTCCGTTTACCACAACGGTATCACCCCATGACGTTATCACGGCCACTCCGATATTGTCGGAGCCTATCTCGCGGCGAAGCTCGTCGGCGAGCGACTGCGCCCCCGCCGTCAAGGCCAGCAAGAGCAGCAATAAAGCAAGAGGGTGTTTCATAAGCTATTGTTTTGTTTATGCAAAAATAGGCTTTTACGCTTTATGTTCCAAATTATTTGCGGTCGAGGCGCAGGACTCGGCTGGAGTAGTCGGTACGCTTGTGATAGTCCACATTGTTGGTGTAGGGTATCTCAAGGCCGTTATCCATCAGGTAGCGCCCGGTGAACGTCTTGCCCTCAAACGGCAGAGGCGTGTTGTCGACACGGTTCAGCTCCGTTACGGTGTATAGCGCGTCGGGATCAAGCCCGGCCATGGGCACTCGCGGCAGGTGCTGGTCGGCAAAGGTTTCGATTTTCCACCAGTAGAACACCGCTTGTTCCTTGCCGGGGGTGACGTACATCAGCGATGCAAGCCCCTTTCCGTCGTAAGGCGACAAGAGCCGGTAGAGGTCGCCCTGCTGCACCACCGGGCGTATTTCCTTATACTGGGCAATGGCACCGCGACACATCGCCTTTTCCTCGTCGGTCATATTCTTAGGCTGAATCTCCATACCGAGGCGGCCGCTCATAGCCACATCTATACGGAATTTCATCGGTATGGTGCGGAATGTCTGGTGGTTGGGCGTGGCGCTGATATGCGAGCCCATGGCTACCGCCGGGAAGAAGTGGCTCGTGCCCCACTGCATGAACACGCGCTGGAGGGCATCAGTGTTATCGCTCACCCAAAACTCGTCGAACCAAGGCAGTATGCCGTAGTTGGCACGTCCGCCGCCGCTGGCGCATGCCTGAATAGTCACATCGGGATATTTTGCCCTGATTCGGTCCATCACTTTCGAGAAACCGCGCCAGTATTCGTGCTGCAGATGGCTCTGGCGGTTGGCCGGGAGATACTGCGAGCCGTGGTTCATCACCGGTGCGTTGGAATCCCACTTTATATAGTCTATGCCCGGATATTTTGTCAAAAGAGTGTCAACTACTTCGAACACAAGCTCCTGCACCTTGGGGTTGGCAAGGTCGAGAACGAGCTGCGTGCCGCCGCGTCCCTGCACCGGTTCGCGGTTCGACGGCTTGATGATATACTCGGGATGAGCCTCGTAAAGTTCGCTTACGGAGTTTGTCATCTCCGGCTCTATCCATATACCGAAATCTATTCCGGCACTGCGGGCCTTGTCGACGAGGTTGCCGATGCCTTTGGGCAGCTTGCGGGTGTCCACTGTCCAGTCGCCAAGCGACGACGAGTCGTTATTGCGCGGATATTTGACTCCGAACCAGCCGTCGTCCATCACAAACAGCTCTCCGCCCATCGACGCGATATCGTCAATCATAGCGTGCATGCCTTGCTCGTTGATGTCGAAGTACACGCCCTCCCAGCTGTTAAGTAATATCTTGCGCGTTTCGGTGCCGTGGGCCAGACGGTGGCGGCGCGCCCAGTTGTGGAACTGTCGGCTCACACCGCCTTTGCCCTCCTGCGAATATGCCAGAGCGAGCGCGGGCGTGGTGAATGTTTCGCCTTTGGCAAGGGTGTATGCCGAGTTGTCCTCGTTGATACCTGCGAAGAAATGATGATAGTCGGAATCGTCGGTATCTATGCGCAGGCGGTAATTGCCGGGGTACTCGAGAGCCGCGCCTATCACCCTGCCCTCATTCTCGCGGGGTCTGCCGTCGAGCGAGAACATCACCTCGGGGTGCGCCGTGTGCGTGTTGCGCAGCCCGTCCTTGTTCTTTATTATCTTCATGCCGTGTGTAAGCGGCTCTTCTTCCATCCGGGCCTCGTTTGCCCACGAGCCATAGAACGACGTGAGATACACGTCGCCCGAACGCACCGGCAGATAGCCCGACGCAAATTCGCGCAACTCGACATCTTTTTTACCGTTATTCACGGCGTCGACCCACGTTTCTATAACTCCGGCATCGGGATATGTGCGATAATTCACGTTGATTCCGAAGGGATACACGCGGTCGGTCATTCTCACAGTGATGACCGTCGCTCCGTCGGCATCTTTCGATGTTTCAACCGAGCGCACCACCGGGTCGAGAGTCATATTACCGTCGGGGTGCGTGACGCTCATGGCTGTTTCGCGCGCCGCCTCAAGGCCGTATACAGGATATGCCTTAAGATAGCGGCTGCCTGAATTGTCGAGAGCCTCCACATCGGCCGTACCGAGCGGCGCGCCGAAATAAACAAAGTGCAACGGACGCCCCGCTTCGGCATCAAGCACCATCGACGCCTCGGAAGTGGATATGTGTATCTTCTCGGCACTTGCCGGGATAGCAGCCAGTGCGACTGCTGCAAAAAGGATTGGTTTACAGTTCATCTATGGTATCAGTGATATAGTTGACACCACAAATTTAGCATAATGGCAATGGTTTTGCAAGAATTTGGCCGATTGTTATATTATTTTGTCAAAATAGTACAAGCCATGTAATTCCATTTACTTTATTTGCTTATCTTTGTCGAGCCAAAATCGATACCATGTCCAAGATTATTACAGAAATAACCCCTTTGTCGGAGAAAGACTGCTTCTACCTTATCGACAGGCGCAAGACAGAATTCGACTACCCTATCCACCGTCACGACGAGCTGGAGCTTAATTTTGTGGCAAACTGCGCCGGAGCGCGCCACGTGGTAGGCGACTCCATGGAGGTACTCGGCAGCTACGACCTCGTTCTTGTGGGAGGAGGCCTCGAGCACGCTTGGGAGCAGTACAACTGCCCACGGCAAGAAATGCGGGAAATCACCGTCCAGTTCTCGCCAAGCCTCTTCTCGGAAGAACTGATGCAGAAAAACCAGATGGGCACCCTGCGCGACCTCCTCTCACGCGCAGCCAAGGGAATAGCCTTCGACATGGCCGTGATACTGCGTGTGTACGGCATGCTCGACGAGCTTACCCGCAGCCAGCCCGGCTTCCTGCGATGGCTCAAACTGCTCGAAATACTATACCATCTCTCCACGGCACCCGAATGCCACACGCTGGCAAGCTCGTCGTTCGCCAACGCGGAGCTGTCGCACAACTCGCGCCGAATCCGCAAAGTGGAAGAAGCCATAAACCGCGACTATGCCGGGCAGATATACCTCAAAGACCTCGCCGAGCTTGCAGGGATGACGCCGACGGCCTTCAGCCGTTTCTTCAAGACCCGAACAGGGACCACGCTCTCGGAATATATCACCAACATCCGTATAGGCCATGCGGCCCGAAAGCTCGTTGACACCACTATGACCATAGCGGAGATATGCTACGAATGCGGGTTCAACAACATATCCAACTTCAACCGCCTCTTCAAGAAAAAGAAAGGCTGCAGTCCAAAGACTTTCCGCGAGAACTACCTGAAGACAAAGCTTATAATATAACATATGAAACCATTCATCACATTGATAGCCGCCTTAAGCGCCACTATAATCGCGACAGGTGCCGAGCTGAGGCTCCCCGACATTTTCTCCGACCACATGGTACTCCAGCAGCAAAGCAAGGCCCGCATATGGGGCAATGCGGCTCCCGGAGCGCGCGTGGAGGCTGTCGGAAGCTGGGCTCCCGAATCACCCATAAGCGCGAAAGCCGGAAAAGACGGCCGCTGGAGGCTCGAAATACCGACAGGAGAAGCCGGATTCGAGCCGCAGACGCTGCGCTTGGCATCAGGCCGCGACACCGTTACGATCAGCGACATACTCATCGGGGAAGTATGGTTTGCCTCGGGACAGTCGAACATGGAGATGCCCCTGCGCGGATTCTGGACACAGCCCGTGGAAGGCGCGGCACAGGCCATAGCATTCTCATGCAAATATCCCGGCATACGAATGGCCACCATACCCAAAACCATATCATACGACCTTCAGACCGAGGTGCCGACAGAATGGAAGATAAGCTCGCCCGAAAACGCTGTCAACTTCAGCGCCACCGCATACTTTTTTGCACGCAATCTGAGCGATCTTCTCAACGTCCCTGTCGGTATAATATGCTCCGCTTACGGCGGCAGCAAAGTCGAGGGCTGGCTAAGCCGCGAACGGCTCGAAAGCTACAAAACATGGGACCGCGAAGCCGAGCGCAACAACGACATAATGCCCGACTATGAGCGCTTCAACGCCATGTACAACGCCATGCTCCACCCGCTTGCAGGGTATACCATACGCGGCTTCATCTGGAACCAAGGCGAGTCCAACGTCGGCATGCACGACAGCTATCACACCCGGCTCGCCGACATGGTTGCCGACTGGCGCTCCGAGTGGGGGCTTGGCGAACTGCCGTTCTACATGGTGGAGATACCCGGCTGGAATTACGGCAATCCGGCAGGCGACTCCGCTGCGCTGCTCAGAGAATCGCAGCACAAGGCTGCCGACATAATCCCGTCCTGCGGCATCGTATGCACCTCCGACCTCGTGTACCCTCGCGAAGTCGACGATATCCATGCCTGCAAGAAAGCCGAAATCGGCGAACGCCTCGCATTTATGGCCGCGGCAAAAACCTACCACATGCCCGGAATACCGCACGAATATCCCCGATTCAAGGAAATGACCGTCGACGGCTCCCGAGCCATCCTGACGTTCAGCGGAGCGCCCGACGGCCTGTCGCCCCACGAGGATATCGAAGGCTTTGAGGCAGCAGGCGCCGACGGCATATTCCACCCCGCTCAAGTGCGCCAGAACACGTGGACGCTCCACGTGGAGCTGTACTGCCCCAAGGCAGGAACAATCAAATCCGTGCGCTACAATTTCCGCAACTTCGCCATAGGCAAGGTGCACAACCTTATGGGATTACCCCTGATACCGTTCCGCACCGACAAGTAAGTTTCGGCTGTTTTTTGTACTTTTGCAATCGCAATGACAAAATCTCCAGGTACAAAAAACGGAATCGACATGCTCCGCGGCCCTTTGGCCAGACCCATGCTGCTCTTTTCGCTCCCGCTGATAGCGAGCGGAATATTGCAGCAGTCGTTTAACTCTGTCGATGTGGCGGTGGTGGGTCGCTTTGCCGGCAGCCAGGCTCTCGCAGCCGTGGGCAGCAACGGCCCGGTGATAAGCCTGCTTGTGAATATGTTCATCGGGCTCGCAGTGGGCGTGAACGTTGTCATTGCCAACTACATAGGCCGCAACAACAGCCGGGGAGTCGGAGCTGCCGTAACGGCTTCGGCACAGCTGGCGCTCATCGGAGGCATTGCGCTGTTCGCGCTCGCCATGATGGCGTCGCGCCCAATACTCGAAGTGCTGAACACCCCTGCCGATGTCCTCGACCAAGCCGTGCTGTACCTGCGCATATACTCCGCCGGCATGCCGTTTATGGTCATATACAACTTCGGCGCAGCCATTCTGCGGAGTATCGGAGATACGCAAAGACCCTTTTACAGCCTTGTGGCGGCAGGAATAGTCAATGTTGGGCTGAACTTCCTCTTCGTGGCCGGAATGGGCATGGACGTGGACGGCGTGGCTTGGGCCACGGTTATATCGAACATCGTCAACGCCGCCATAATCACAGGCATACTCATCCGCGAGCAAGGCGACATACACCTCGATCTACGTGCCGTGTTCGGCTCCAGGCCCGACGGAAGCCAGCTGCGCAAAATAGCCGGCATAGGCGTGCCTGCCGGGCTGCAAGGCACCGTGTTCGCGTTTTCAAACGTGTTCATACTCTCGGCCATAAACACATTCGGCTCGGCAGGCGCCGCCGGTTCGGCCACCGCCATCAACTTCGAGGTATACTGCTACTTCGTTCTTAACGCCTTCGGGCAGACGGCAGTAGCGTTCACAAGCCAGAACTACGGAGCCGGCCGTCTTGACCGATGCCGCCGCATATTCCGCATATCCCTGCTGATGGCTATAGTGTCGACCGTGGCTCTCAACGTCCTGCTCGTATGGGGGCGCTACGGCGCCATAGCCATTTTCACCGACGATGCCGAGGTGGTACGTTTCGCCGCCGAGCGAATGCTCTCCGTGCTTCTCTTCCAAGGCATTGCCTGCTACTACGAGATTGCCGGAGCCTCCATGCGAGGACTCGGCTTCTCTATGACTCCGGCGCTTATCACCATATTCGGCACCTGCGTGCTACGCCTCGTATGGGTATGGTGCTTCCCCTCGAGCGGAGGTTCGTTCATACGCCTGATGATGATATACCCGCTCTCGTGGGCGCTTACCGATGTTGCCATGGCCGTGGCATACACCCGCATAATCCGGAAACTCAGCCTTGACAGACAATGAGTCGCACCTTAGTACTCGTAACCGAATCATACCCCTACGGCGGCATCACCGAAAGTGTGTTCGCAGCCCCCGACGTGCGCGCCCTTGCAGCGGAGTGGGATTGTGTAATCATCGCTCCCCTGCTGCGGCGAGGCAAAATCGAAGACAGCCTGCCGGCGAATGTCGAGGTATGCGACCGAATCGTGAACAACCCCTTCTGGAAGCACAAATGGCTGCGCATATTCAAAGCGCTGTCACCACGCGTACTCAGCGCATTAAGCAACCGAAAGCCATTGGCATCGATGAAATACGCGCTTGCCGCACTCACCGTGCGCGACTGCCTCGCAGCCCTCGTCGGCGACAAAGGACTGAAACGAGGAAACACCCTGCTTATGTCCTACTGGTTTTCATACGAAACCACGGCTATGATGTGGCTCGGACTACCGTACATATCGAGGGCGCACGGCTACGACCTCTCGCTCAAAAAAGCGGGCAAGCTAAGAACCAAGACTCTCGCAAACAGCCTCGGCATATGGGCCGCGAGCAAGGCCGGCGCCGCGCGACTGCAAGAAACCATCGCCGACACTTTGCATAAAATCAGGATAGCCCCGCTTGGCTCGCAGAATGCCGACAAGAGCAAGTCCGCGCACCATAAGGCCTCCGACCGCGCCGTCACCGTTCTGTCGTGCGCCCGGGTGGTAGACATCAAAAGGGTGTCGCTCAATCTGGACTTTATGGAAGCTCTCGCCGGCGCACGCCCCGACTGGAAGTTCGAGTGGATTCACATAGGCGACGGCGACAGAATGCCCGAGCTAAAGATGCGCGCCGCCGAGTCACGCCGCCGAAATCTCTCGATAGAGCTTAAAGGCGCCATAGGTAATAGTGAAGTTCACGAGCTGTACCGCACGCGCACCATCGACTGGTTCCTGCTCCTGAGCACATACGAGGGCGGACTCCCGATAAGCATCTGCGAGGCACTGTCCTACGGCGTGCCGGTGGTGGCTACCGACACCGGCGGCATACCCGAAGCTGTCGACGACTCTTGCGGCATACTTATGCCTGCCGATGCCAACCCCGACGAGTTCGTGCTATCCATAATACCATACCTTGATTCCGACTACCGCTACGGCGAGCTGTCGACAGGAGCATTCAGCCGCTGGACCGAGCACCTCGACTCCGACACCCTGCGCCCCGCCTTCGCCCGCGCCACATCCTCACTCCCGCTTAAATCTTAGGCTGAATACTTGGGCATTCGGCCGATATTTTGTAATTTTGCGCACGCAATAACCACGACAACACAAAAAAAGCTCTCATATACCTTTTATGGCAACAACTGCTGATTTTAAAAACGGTATGTGCCTCGACATCGACGGCACCTACTATTTCATCAAAGAATTCCTCCACGTTAAACCCGGCAAAGGCCCCGCTTTCGTTCGCACCAAGCTGCGCAACGTCAAGACCGGCCGTATCCTCGACAAGACCTGGAACTCGGGTGTGAAGGTCGACGAAGTACGCATTGAGCGTCGCCCCTACCAGTTCTCCTACAAGGACGACATGGGCTACCACTTCCTCCATACCGAAACTTGGGAAGAAATCATCGTCCCCGGCGAAAGCATCGAAGGCGTTGAATTCCTCAAGGACGGCGACATCTGCGAAGCAATGGTTCACGCTGCTTCCGAAACCGTGCTCACCTGCGAAATGCCCACAAGCGTCGTTCTCGAAATCACATATACCGAGCCCGGCATCAAAGGCGACACCGCCACCAACACCCTCAAGCCCGCAACTGTAGAAACCGGTGCCGAAGTACGAGTACCCCTCTTCATCAACATCGGCGACAAAGTACGCATCGACACCCGCGACGGCAGCTACGTAGAACGCATCAAAGCATAACGCCGCGCCAACGACACACAAACCGGGCCGTCCCAACTTCGGGACGGCTCGTTTTTTATTGGCAGGAATTTCATTTTATAGAGATAATGCACTATCTTTGCCGTATGAACACACGCCGAGAAACGTATCTTCCGGGAGCGGCCACAATGCTTTTCATAGCATTGGCGCTGCTATTTCTGCCATGGTTGGGCGAAATACTATTCAACAGCAAAGGCGAGCCGCGCGAAGCCATCGTGGCGGTGTCGATACTCCGGTCGGGCGACTGGATACTGCCCACCAACTACGGCGGCGACATACCGTTCAAGCCCCCGTTCCTCGCGTGGCTTATCGCCGGGCTGGCGACGGTGCTCAACGGCGGCGTTGTCAACGAATACATCTCGCGGCTGCCCTCAGCCATTGCCGTGATAGCCATGGTTATGGGCGGATACGCATGGGCATCGCGCGAGCGTGGAGTCCGCTTCGGCCTTATATTTGCCTTCGTCACAGCCACCTGCGTTGAGGTGTTCAGAGCCGGTATAGCCTGCCGACTCGACATGGTGCTCACCGCCTGCATGGTAGGGGCAATGTATCTCTTGTACCCCATTGGCGACGAGCGCACGCGCCGCCGGGGCCTGCGATGGCTCGCAGCCTGGGTGCTGCTGTCGTGCGCAGTGCTCACAAAAGGCCCTGTCGGTTCGCTGCTCCCCTGCTTCGTGGTAGGCGTCTACAGGCTCTTGCGCGGCGACCGTTTCTTCCCCACCCTCGGCAAGATGCTCGGACTCGCTATCGCGGCCCTCGCCCTGCCGGCATGGTGGTTCTACGAAGCCGCCAACCGCGGAGGCCAGCACTTTGTCGACCTGATGTATGAAGAGAACCTCGGACGCCTGTTCGGCACAATGTCGTACGACAGCCACGTCAAGCCCGTGTGGTATAACTTCGTAACCCTCGCCGCCGGAACCCTGCCGTGGATTATAGCCGCGCTGTTCGCCGTTTTCTCGTGGCGCAAATGGCATCGCTCGCCGCTAAGACCCGCCGGACTGTTCAGCTTCGTGGCGGTAATCCTGATTGTAGGCTTCTACTGCATACCCGAAAGCAAGCGCAGCGTCTACCTGCTGCCCGCATACCCCTTCATAGCTTACGCGCTTGCATCCATTATCGACAGTGATGCCGCGCGCCGCCCCATGCGCGTCTTTGCCTGGTTCATATCCATAGTGGCCATCGTTGCCCCGCTGGCATTCGTAGGTCTTCAGCTGTACCCCGTGGAACCTGTCCCGGCTTTCGAGGCATCTCCGTGGTGGGCATATGCCATACTCGCCGTACCCGCCATATGCGGCATAGCGTGGATCATAAACCGCCACAGCCCGGTAGGCCACATGCTCGTCACCGTGTGGGCGCTGATGCTTGCCTACGCGGCCTCTGTGGCTCCCGCCGTACTAAACCGCCAAAGCGATTTCAAGGTCGTGGAGCGCCTTACCGACGGAAATCCCACCGTGCTGTCACTGGACTATACGGGAACACACCGGCTGTACACCCTCAACTTCTATCTCGACGACCGCATACGCACAACGCCCTCGCTCGAAGAAGCCTCCAACTATCCCTCCGGCACCATTGTTCTTATATCCGAACACGCCGACACCACCGGATTATGGCGCAATTTCACTTTCGAGCCACTGCTCGACCGCTCATGCGACCACCGCGACAAGCTCGGCATCGCAATACGCAAATAACATACTTAATAAATCACATATGATCAGTCCTAAAATTCAAGACGCGCTCAACGCGCAGATCAATGCCGAATTCTGGTCGGCATACCTATACCTCGCCATGGGCATGCACTTCGAAAACGAAGGCCGCTCGGGCATTGCCAACTGGTTCAAAATCCAGTTCAAGGAAGAACAGGCTCATGCCGAAATATTCATGAACTACCTCAACAGCCGTGGCGGACGCGTAGAGCTTAAAGCTATCGACGAAGTGCCCACAACGTGGGAATCTCCCCTCGCAGCTTTCGAAGCCACACTCGCACACGAAGAAAAGGTAACCGCCCTCATCAACAACATCTACGCTCTTGCCGAAGCCGAGCACGACTACGCCACCCGTGGCAAGCTCGACTGGTTCGTGGCCGAACAAGTCGAAGAAGAAGAAACAGCCAAAGAGCTCATCGACCGCCTGAGACTCATCGGCGACAACGGCCTGGCCCTCTACATGCTCGACCAGGAACTGGCCGCACGCACCTACACCGTGCCCGCCCCCCTCGCCTCCAAAGCATAATCTTAATCAAACCTAAACAGCACGAGGTGCTGAGCCAAATGGTTCAGCACCTCGTGCCGTTTAGAAACAAGGCGCATTCCTAATTCCTCATCTCTAATTCCTCATTAATAACTAATCAAAGGCGCCGGAAATGGTTTCGTCGAGGGTTTCCTCTTCTTCCATGGGACCGAACTCGCTTTCGCATAGGTTGAGGCCTGCCGGGAACTCAAAGCGGGCGCTTTGGCTGTAAGGCAGGGTGCGGTCGGCATATACTTTAGATATATACTTGCCATAGATGGGGAGCGCCATCGACGCGCCTTGTCCCTGGGCCATATTGTTGAAGTGGATATAGCGGTCTTCGCCACCTACCCACGTGCCCGACACGAGATCGGGCGTAAAGCCCATAAACCAGCCGTCGGCGTTGTCGTTGGTGGTTCCGGTCTTACCACCCATCTGAGCCGTGATATTGAACGGCGCGCGGCGCAGGCGGTTGCCGGTACCTCCGTCGACCACGTTGAGCAATATCGACAGAATGCGCCAATATCCTTTCTGGGTGATGACCTCGGTCTGCGACGGCGCGAAATCGCTTATTATATTGCCGTTGGCATCTGCTATGGCTGTGACAAACACAGGATCGGAGCGCATGCCCTTGTTTGCGAAAGCGCTGTAGGCCGTAACCATTTCTTTAACAGACACCTCGCATGGGCCAAGGCAAAGCGACTTCACAGGAGGCAGCGAATTGGTGATACCGTAGCTGTGCATGCGTTTCACAAGTTCTGCCGGACTCAGACGGTCCATTATCCGCGCCGAAATCCAGTTGTTGGAGTTGGTAAGCGCCCAACGCAAGTCCACCATCTCGCCCACGCGCGCCTTTCCGGCATTTCGCGGCTGCCATAGGCGTCCGTTCTCGTCGTACAGCGTCGGCTGCTCGTTGAGGAGCTGCGTACAGGGAGTGAACTCGTCGGTTTCGAGGGCGTATGTGTACAGGAAGGGTTTGATTGTGGAGCCAATCTGCCGGCGCCCGGTCGATACCATGTCGTACTGGAAGAAACGGAAGTCCGGCCCTCCCACATAAGCCTTGACAAATCCCGTGGTCGGATCCATCGACATGAAGCCTGCCCGAAGGAACGACTTGGTGTACAGCAGCGAGTCGCGCGGAGTCATCACCGTGTCGACCGGCCCGGCATAACTGAACACAGTCATCTCTACAGGCGTGTTGAACTCGGCCTCAAGCTCTGCGTCGGAACGCCCGGCCACGCGGGCCACGCGGGCACGCTCGCTCTGGCGCATGGCGTTGTTTATGAGCTTGGCACGCATATCGTTGCTAAGCTCGGCGCGGTTCGATGTATACGGCGCTGCCGACGAGCCGCGCTTCTCGCGGAAGAACTGCTGCTGAAGCGATGCCATATGCTCGCGCACGGCCTCTTCGGCATAAGTCTGCATCCGGGAATCGATGGTGGTGTATATCTTAAGACCGTCGTTGTATATGTCGTAGCGCGTGCCGTCGGGCTTGCGAGTCTTTTCAATCCAGCCATAGAGCGGATTTGTGGCCCACGCTATGGAATCGTCGACATACTTCTGGGTATCCCACGACGGATAATTATCCTTCTTCGGCTTTTTGGCTGTGAGATAGCGGCGCAGTTCCTCGCGGAAGTAGGGAGCAAGGCCGTCCTTGTGGTCCACGCGCTGGAAGTTGAGTGTCAGCGGCTGGGCCTGCAGGCGTTCCAGTTCGGCCTCGGTGAGCATATCGGCCTTGTACATCTGCTCGAGTACCACGTTGCGGCGGTCGCGGGTGCGCTCCGGCTTACGCACAGGGTTAAAATAGGACGGGTTCTTAACCATGCCTATAAGCGTGGCTGCCTGCAAGGTATCGAGCTGCCCCGCCTCCTTGTTGAAGTACACTTTTGCCGCCGATTTTATGCCCACGGCGTTATAGAGGAAGTCGAACTGGTTGAGATACATCTTCAAGATTTCCTCCTTTGAATAGAAGCGCTCGAGCTTTATGGCAATCATCCACTCGATGGGCTTCTGCATTGCACGCTGCAGCAGGCCGTTGCTCGGCGGAGTATAGAGCTGCTTGGCAAGCTGCTGGGTGATGGTGGAGCCGCCACCGGCATTGCGCTGCTGCAGCAGGACGGTCTTGAACACGGCGCGTGCCACGGCCTTGACGTCGATGCCGGAATGATCCTCGAAGCGGGCGTCCTCCGTCGCAATAAGCGCATCGACCACGGCGGGCGATATTTCGTCGAAATCGGCATACACGCGGTTGCCCGTGTTGCGGAAATAGCGTCCCATCTCCTTGCCGTCGGAAGTGTAGATAACGGTGGCGAATTTATCCTGCGGATTTTTAAGTTCCTCAATAGGCGGCATATATCCTATCACGCCATTATACACCAACACAAAGAACACTCCCACAAAAACCACGAAGGCAGCGAAAGCAATCCACATCCACCTTATAAAGGGCTTGACCCAGCTACAATTGCGGCGCGGGGCCTTTTTATCTGTCGTATTGTTTGTATTCGTCATATTTCCTCTATCTTAGAGGCTGTAAAATTAGCCAAAAACTGCGGTTTGCACAACACCTCGCAAAAGTTGGGTCAAATATCATAGTGAAATATTGCAAACTATACGAAAAATCTCTAATTTTGCCCGATACCTCAAGAGGAAAAACAGACATCATTAACACACCTACGAGTATGCTCGAAATAAGCGAAATATTCAATGCTGCCGCCGTTCTGAAGGACGTGGCCCGCAAGACCGCCGTCATACCGGCTCCGAAAATCAATCCTGAATCGGAAATCTACCTCAAAACCGAGAACCTGCAACTCACAGGCTCGTTCAAGCTCCGTGGCGCATACTACAAGATATCGCAACTCACCGACGAGGAAAAAGCACGCGGCGTGATAGCCTGCTCCGCCGGAAACCACGCGCAAGGCGTCGCCCTCGGCGCCACCCACAACGGCATAAAGTCGCTCATCTGCCTGCCCGCAGGCGCACCCATATCCAAAATCGAGGCCACCAAAGGCTACGGCGCCGAAGTATGCCTCGTGCCCGGCGTGTACGACGACGCCTACGCCCGCGCCGTAGAACTGCAGCAGGAACACGGCTACAGCTTCGTGCACCCCTTCGACGACCCTAAGGTAATAGCCGGCCAAGGCACCATCGGACTCGAAATACTCGAGCAGATGCCCGAAGTGCAGGCCGTGATAGTGCCTATCGGCGGCGGCGGACTCATATCCGGCGTGGCATTCGCCATCAAGACACTGCGCCCCGACGTGAAGGTATACGGCGTGCAGAGCACCGGGGCGCCCTCTATGGCGGCATCGCTCAAAGAGGGCAAGCTATGCCACCTCAACGATGTGTCGACAATCGCCGACGGCATTGCCGTAAAAGAGCCGGGCGTGAACACCTTCGAGATGTGCAACCGTTATGTCGACGAGGTAGTGACCGTGAGCGACGACGAAATAGCCGCCGCCATCCTCGCCCTGCTGGAGCAGCAGAAGCTCGTGGCAGAAGGCGCCGGAGCAGTGGCAGTGGCTGCCGCCATGTTCAACAAAGTGCCCATAAAGGGACTTAAGACCGTATGCCTCGTATCGGGCGGCAATATCGACGTCAATACGCTCAGCCGCGTGATAACCCGCGGCCTCAACAAGAGCGGACGCAACTACACATTCATCATCGACATGCCCGACAAACCCGGACAGCTGTCGGGCGTATGCAGCGTCATCGGCGAAAAGGGCGGCAACATACTGTCGGTAACCCACGAGCGCATCAACTCCAGCTCGGCCATCAACGGCTGCACCATACGCCTCGAACTGGAAAGCCGCGACGCCGACCATATAGCCGAAATCCGCGAAGCCCTCTCCGAAGCAGGCTACAACGTGCTTAACTAACAGACCATTACCATCTATCGCAATGAAGAAAATAATCAGCGCCCTCGGCGCAGCCATAATCGCCCTGCCCTCGTTCGCGCAGACAGCGCCCGACAGCGCCAAATGCGACACCGCATTCGTGTTCACCGACATAATAAGCCTCCCCACCACATCGGTAAAGGACCAGAACAAATCAGGCACATGCTGGTGCTTCGCCGGCACCTCGTACTTTGAAAACGAGATACGACGCCTCGGCGGCGACTCGCTCGACATATCCGAAATGTTCACCGTCCGCAAGTGCTACGAGGACAAGGCCGACCGCTATGTGCGTCTGTACGGACAGACCAACTTCGCCCCCGGCGGCTCGCTGCTTGACGTTCCGTATGTGTGGAAGCGCTACGGCGCCGTGCCCGAAGAAGTATACCGCGGCCTTAACTACGGCGAAGAAAAGCACGTCCACGGCGAACTCGACGCCGTTCTTGCAGCCTACGTGAAAGCCGTGGCAGCAAAGCCCGACAAAAAAATATCCACTGCGTGGAAAAAAGGCCTCAGCGGCGTGCTCGACGCCTATTTCGGCGAACTGCCTCAGACATTTGAATACAAAGGACGCACCTACACGCCCCAGTCGTACGCCGCGAGCCTGCCCATAAAGCTCGACGACTACATTCCGCTCACATCGTTCTCGCATCACCCCTTCTATGAAACTTTCGCCGTAGAAGTTCCCGACAACTGGCTTTGGGGACAGTACTACAACGTGCCTCTCGACGAATTTCAGGCAATCGTTGACAACGCCCTCAAAAACGGCTTCACACTCGTGTGGGCAGCCGACGTAAGCGAAGGCGGCTTCAAATGGACCAAAGGCGTGGCCCTGATGCCCAAGGACGTTGACCAAGGCAATATGGAAGGCACCGAACTCGCCCGCTGGGTTAAACTATCCGACAAAGACCGCCAAAGCAAGCGCTTCGACTTCAACGGCCCCGTCGAGGAGATGGAAGTCGACCAGGAGCTGCGCCAGACCATGTTCGACAATCAGGAAACCACCGACGACCACGGAATGGAAATAGTAGGTGTGGCAAAGGACCAGAACGGAAACCGCTACTACAAGGTGAAGAACTCGTGGGACACCAACCAGGTATACGACGGCTTCTTCTATGTTTCCGAGCCTTACTTCCGCGCCAAGACAATGAACATACTCGTACACCGCGACGCCATTCCCAAAGAAATAGCTAAAAAACTCAAGCTCTGATGCGCAATCTTCTTATAATAAGTCTTGCCGCCGCCACTCTGCTGGGGGCGTGCAAGACCTCCGAAGCCAACTATCGCGAAGCTTACGAAAAAGCCATAGCCGGACGCGAGGCCGACAGCGCGGTCGACTCCACAATCTACGGCAAGGTGAGGCAGCAGAAAACCGTGCGCACTGTCGATATGCCCGACGGAGGCACAGCGGAGATACGCGCACAGCATGTCCGCGCCACCGACGGCACCGGCATCACCACCGACAAGATGCTGCAATACAACGTGGTGACAGGCGGCTTCAAACAACTTTTCAACGCCAAATCGCTGCGACAGCGCCTCATAAACGCCGGATACCCCTCCGCATTCATAGCCGAAACGGCCGAGCCGTACTACTATGTGATAATCGGCACATATCCCGACCTCGACCAAGCAAAAACCGCCGTCACAGCGTTTAATAACAGCGAGGCTGCAAGCATAAAGACCACCACGCCATTTATACTTGAAAAGCCGAAGCGCTAATGTTTTTTGAAAAAATTTATTGCGGAAAATTTTCCATATTACAAAAAATATATTCTATCTTTGCAACATAAGATAAACTAACGCAAAAACACCATTACCAACTTAATAACGATATGGCACAACGTAAACTGAAAATCCGCGACTTAACGCTCCGCGACGGCCAGCAATCGCTCTTCGCCACTCGCCTGAGCCAGGCAGAAATCGACAAACTGCTGCCCTTCTATGAAAATGCCGGCTTCTATATCATGGAAGTATGGGGAGGCGCAGTGCCCGATTCGGTGATGCGCTATCTCGACGAATCCCCGTGGGACCGCCTGCGCATCATATCCAAAGCAATGAAGGGCAAATCGCTGCTGTCGGCTCTGTCGCGCGGCCGCAACCTGTTCGGATATGTGCCCTACCCCGACTATGTGCTCGAAGGCTTCTACAAAGAAGCGATAGCCAACGGCCTTAATGTGATGCGCATATTCGACGCCCTCAACGACATCGACAACGTTCGCGAGTCAATCCGCCTCATCAACGAACTCGGAGGCATCGCCGACGGCGCCGTATGCTACACCGTCGACCCCAAGACCGAACCGGCCGAAAAGCCCGGATTCTTTGGCCGCCTCTTCGGCAAAAAGGCTCAGGAACCCGAAAAGATATTCACCGACGAATACTTCGTGGAAAAAGCTCGCGAAATGGAACGCCTCGGAGCCAAGATTATCACCCTCAAAGATATGGCAGGTCTGGTTAACCCCCTGCGTGCCGCATCGATCATATCGAAGCTCAAAGCCGCTCTCAAAGTACCCGTCGACTTCCACACCCACTGCACACCCGGCTACGGCCTCGCATCGAGCCTTATGGCCATCATCAACGGCGTGGACATTCTCGACACCAACATATGGTGGTTCGGCGGCGGCTCGGCAGCCCCGGCTATCGAACTCATATATGTGTTCGCACAGAAACTCGGCATAGAGCTTGAAGCCAATATGGAAGCCGTAGGCGAAATACGCAAGCACCTGCTCGGCGCACGCCAGTCGCTGAAGGCATTCGACCTCAACCACGACAAGATGCCGCGCGAGTTCGACCCGCTCAAGGACAAACTGCCCGCCGACATCGACGCCCTCTTCGACCGCGCCATCGCTGCCGCGAAGGCTCTCGACGAAGACACCCTCCTCGCCGCCTGCCACGCTATCGAGGAATACTTCGGCTTCCCCAAGCCCAACGAAATCGTCAAGGACGCGGAAGTTCCCGGCGGCATGTACTCCAACATGGTGGCACAGCTCAAAGCTCTCGGCTCGGAGGACCTCCTCGAAGACGCCATGAAGCTCATACCCATGGTACGCCGCGACGCAGGCCTCGTGCCTCTGGTAACCCCCACAAGCCAGATTGTGGGCTCGCAAGCCGTGAGTGTGGCTCTCGACCGCAAGAAAGGCAATCCCGACTACTCCAACCCTTCCAACCAGTTCATATCGCTCGTAAAAGGCGAATACGGCCATACTCCCGTGCCTGTCGACCCCGCGTTCCGCGAAAAAATCACCGGCAGCCCCGTTGAGAAGCCTTACGACGTAAGCTCGTACAAAAAACCGGCCAACCCCACCCTGCCCGAATACGGCGACGCTCCCCTTGCCTCCAACCGCGAGGAAGAACTCCTTATGGAACTCCTGCCCAACGTGGCCAATACCTTCCTGCGCAAACGCCGCGCCGAAGAATACAACGCTCGCAAGGCCGAAGAAGCACCCGTTGCCGCAGCCGCAGCTGAAGAAAGCAAGGCAGCCGAAGAGCCTATCACAGGCCCCACACTGAAAGCTCCTATGGGCGGACGCATCATATCTGTAAGCGTTGCTCCCGGCGACAAGGTAAAGAAAGGCCAGGTACTCCTCGTGTACGAGGCAATGAAGATGGAAAACGACGTTACCGCCGAAAGCGAACAGACCGTGAAGCGAGTATTCGTCCGCCCCGACGACGTAGTAGGCACCGATGCCGTGCTTATCGAATTTGAATAAGCCTAACCCACCTTTACACAAAAAAGCGCCCGAAAGGCGCTTTTTTTGTGTAAAGGTTTAAGGCCTTTAAGGCCCTTAAAGCCCCTAAAGGCCTTAAAGCCGCTAAGAGTCCTAAGCCGCTCACCCGCCGGTAGAGTCTTCAAGCTCCGAGTGGTGCTTGAGGAAATATTGGCGGAGAAGCTCGCCGATATTGAAATAGAATCCTTCGGCCGAGGTCTTCGTACTTTTGTCGAGCTGTATGTAATCGAAATGAGGCGGCTCGAAGCGCTGGCTGTTGGCCTTTATCCCTGAGAGATTAATAAAATCATACTCGTGCTGCGGATATACCACCACAAAGGCACTCTCCGGGGCTATTCCCGTGCCTGAGGCCGCTATCACCAGCAGCAGATGGTTCAGCTTGTACTGCCAGATGCGGGCAAGGTCGTGCTTGCCGTTCTGCTCATAGACATAAATCTTGTTTGTGAGCTGGCGAAGATCCACGGGGTTGTCGTCGAGCACCTGCGTGGCATACGCAAGCATCTTGGCGCGGTCGGCACGCGTGCGCTTTTCCTTGGCATATATGGGCTGCAGCTCGTCGAACAGCGCTTTGTTCGGTGCAGCGCGATATGGGTCATAGTCCTCCTGAAACATCGTGCCATAATAGAAATACTGGAACTCCTCGGGCGTCATCAGCGTGTCGTTGGCCATAAAGGCTTTCAGCAGACGGGGATAAAAATAACGCGAGTTCTCGTCGGTCGACTCGCGCGCTATCGCTTCCATATCTGGCTGTCCGAGCTTGGCACGGGCGCCCTCCTTGGCAAATACGGGCATCAGACAGACTATGGCAGATATAAATATGATAAGGCGTAGTTTCATGCGTGGAAATGGTCAAGCAAAAAAAATCGGAGAAACAAATTTACGCAAAATGAGGCACTTCCGCATCGGCGTGCCACACCTTTTGGCTAAATTTCACGTTTTTTAGGAAGCCCGCACTTATGCAAAAAGAGGCGCCCCGCGCGGGACGCCTCTTTTATATTCAAGGTATGTAAGACTTACTTCTTAACCACGGTAGCGGTCCAGGGAAGCTCGCCGAGGTTGAGGGTGATTTCGTATGTGCCTGTTTCAGCGCACTTGAAATTGGGAGCATTGAAAGGCCACAGATTGTCGAACTCGCCGCCGAGGCTTATAGTCCAGTCGTTGTTCATACGGATCTTCCATTCGTCGCCTTCGGTCATATCCTGAGTGATGGTCCATGTGAGGAGATCATCCGAAGGAGTCATCTCGTTGGAGTTGCCCCAGCCGTTGAAGCCGCCGATAATACCGATGGTATTAATCTGGGTAAGCTTGAGGGCTCGGGTGGCATAGTTCAGCTCTATGTAGTAGAGAGCGTTTGCGGGAACAGAGATATTGCTGCCGCCGTCGGCCACGCCGGTACCCACGGTTATGCCGTTTTCGCCGGTCACATACTCTACGGCCTCGCCTACGCCGAAGTCGCCGCTCCAGCCGTCAACGGGGCTGAACTTGAACTGCGAACCGATATGGGCCAGACCCACATAGTCGGTGTAATTGTCGGTCCACATCACCTTGGCGAACTTGCCGTCGTTCCAGCTTGTGCCGTTCACATAGTCTCCGGCCATCCAGAAGTTGGGTATCGCCACCATGTAATCGAAGGTAAGAGCCTCGATGTTGAAGTTGAACAGCGACGGACCGACAACGGTGTAAATGCCCGCTTCGGTATCTTCGCCTTCTACTAGGGCACCCTTGTCGATATTCTCATTCTCGGGGCTTACACCTATGGTAAGGCCGTCGAAAGAACCGGAATCGAATGTGGAGCCGGGAATAATCTTCCAGAACATGCCCGAACCCACCGTGGCGGCATCGAAGTTGAGGGTTACGCTGAACTTGGGATCGTCGTACACATTTGTTTCGCTGTGTGCGAACTCTACTGCATTTTCAGTGCTCCAGGTACTGCCGTCGGTGCTCCATGCGAAATAATACTTGGAATCAAGCAGACGCTCGGGCAGAAGAGGAAGCACGCTGTACTCCTGAGAAGCGTAGTAATAGTCGGGACCGCCAAGGCGCACGCTCTCGCTACCGTTTGTGGCATAAGCGGCATAGCGCACGTACACGCTGCGGGCATCGACTCCCTTGCTTATTTTCTCGCGGAAAGCCGCATTGAGTTCAGATACCGACATACATACAGAGTCACCCGAAATCTCGGTGGGCACGGTAGCCGCACCGCTGAAATTATCGGAGCCGGACAGCTCGGCCACTACGGTGAGCTTGCTGGTCGAGGGGAAGTCGGTAAGCTCGAACGTGAACAGACCCACGCTTTTGCCTTCGCTCTGCAGAGCGCGGAGGTCGACAGTGCCTTCCACGATATTTGTCAGCTTCAGGCCGTCTGTTTCAAAGACAGGCTCCTCAGGGTTGCTCTGGGCCGGGGGATTGGGCAATTCGTAGTCATCGCACGATGCCATTGCCCAAGCAGCAACACCCATAAGGGCTATGATAGAGAATTTCTTCATTACAAATAGTGATTATGGGTTATTTAACTGCTGTGATTGTCACCTTGGGAGATTTCGCGTCGCTGAAGTCAGCAACGAACGAAAGCGTACCCTTGTAGTTGGGATAGCTGAAGGAGTCCTTCGTAGCCATAAGAGGATAGAGCTGGCTGCTTCCTGCCTTGAAATCTTCGAATACCACAGGATTGTCGTCGTTATTGCCGCTGGTGGGACCATAGGTGTTGTCATCCCACGAGCCGAGCGCGGTATAGAAACGGAACAAAGGAGCATTTTCGCCGAAATCGATAGTTCCGTAGTATACCCGGGAACCGATGGCGTCGTCCTTCTCAGAGAGGGTATAGGGCTTGAGCGCCTGCTCGTTCTCGAGGTCCGGGCCGATCCAGTCGCCCACATAGTTACCAATCACATAGATGTATCCGGGGACGGGAATAGCGAAGTATCCCTGCACGCGGTTGAGCGACACCACGTTCGAGGTCTTCACGTAGCTGTCCTCGATACCTTCGATAAAGGCCACGCCTCGGAAGTACACCTTCTCCTCGCCGTTGTCCTTGTAGTCTTCCTTGGTCTTGTAGCCGTGGAGCACGCATATGGCAGTGGCAAGATCGGAGTCCTTGAAGGTCATGCGCGAAAGTGTGCCGGTACCGACGGGGGTAAGGGTTTCGTACGATGCGAAGTCCTCTGTGAGGGAAACTTCTGCACGATACTGTGTGATAGCCGAGAAACCGTAGGAGGGCTGTCCGTTCAGCGCTATCTCGAACTGGCCGTTCTCGTCAAGACCGTAGTACTGGTTCTGCAGCGGCGGTGTATTGATTTTGAAAGTGGATGCATCGGGTTTGGTATATACCGGCTCGGTGACGTCGGAGCACGACGCAAAACCGCACACGGCTACCGCGCAGGCCACAACTGAATATAATTTAGGAAATTTCATGTGTTTTGAACGGTATTATATGATTAGTAACCGGGATTCTGTCCGATAGTGCCTGTGTACTGCATCGGTATGGGGAAGAGCGCGCGGTACTCGGGGAGGGAGGCGCCGGTATATTCGCCGTTCTTCCACGACCAGTTGTAGCTGCTGCCAGTGTATTTGCCGAAGCGGATAAGGTCGCTGCGGCGGTGTCCTTCGAGGTAAAGCTCGCACTGGCGTTCTTTAAGAAGCTCGTCGGCAGTGATAGCCTGCATGGCGGGCATGCCGGCACGTTCGCGCACGAGGTTGAGATAGCGCAGACCGTCGCATTCCACACCGCGCATCTGGCATTCGGCAAGCATCAGGTATGCGTCGGCCAGACGGAAGAGAGGATAGTCGGTATTGGACATGGCCACATTGTTATTGTTGTTTCCGGCCTCGTTGTCGTAGTCGTCTTCGGGGCTGTTGGAGTACTTGATAAGCATGTAGCCGCAGGAGGTAGCGTCGTTTCCGCCGAGGGTGGGAATGTCTTCCTGGAAGGTACCCTCGAATATCAGGCGGCGGTTGTCGCCCTTAAGCGCGCGCGACAGTTCGGGACGGAGGCGCAGACCGCTCCAAGCGTCCTTGTAGTTGAGCTTCTTGAGGATTTCCTCGCCGGCCGATGCAAACCATGCGCCGCAGGTGAGGTAGGTGGTGCCGCCCCAAGCGTCCATACGGCCCTGCTCCTGAGGAACAGCCCAGAGGATTTCGCCGTTGCCAACGTACTTGTCGTTGGTGGCGCAGAAGAGGTATTTGTAGGTAGGAGCAAGCTGTATGCCGGTGTTCACTACGTTTTTGAGAGCGGCGGCGCACTTGTCGTACATGGCAGTGCCGGTGTATACCTCGGCGTTGAGATAAAGCTTGGCCAGAAGCATGTAACCTGCCTCGCGGCTAACGCGTCCGTAGGCCTGCTCGGCAGCGGGCTTCAGCTGGGGCACATACTCCTCAAGCTCGGCTGTGATGGCGTCGAAAAGCTGTTTGCGGTCGTATGTGGGAGGAATAGCACCTGTAACGGAGCTTGCATCAACCCAGGGACCACGGCCGAAGAGGTCGATCATCATATAGTATGCGAGGCCGCGGAGAGCGGAAGCCTCGGCCACACGGGCCTTTACTTCGGCTTCGTCGAAGAAAGCGGCACCGTTGGAGAGCATGTTGGCCATAAACTCACCACCCATTTTGGCGATGAAAACTTCACGGGCGAAAGCGGCATAGATCCACTCGTTGTCGCTGCTCCACTGGTTCTTGTTCAGGGGCTGGTAGCCGGGGTCGTTCCACGCCTCGGAGATAAAGCACTCGTCGGCCACGATTTCGTTCAGGTTGAAGTGGGTACGGGTGAAAGTACCGGCACCGCCGTCGGAAGTCGAGATGATGTCGTCGCGGTAAAGGTTACCGTAGAGGCGGGCCAGATAGCCGTCCCATTCAGCGACTGTGGTAAGCTCCTGCTTGATGTTGGGGGCGTTGGGCTTGAGGTCGAGGGCACCCACGCAGGAAGTGGCAACTCCCATCAGGGCCACACAGCCGGCAACGATATATTTGCTAAATTTCATATTGTGTCTATAATATAGTCGTTACTGTATATTAGAAATTGGCTACAAGACCGAGCGAGAAAGTGACGGGGCGCGGATAGGGGCTGCCGTCGATACCCTGCTGGTAGGTAAGCTCGGGGTCGATACCCTTGTAATTGGTGATTACGAAGGGATTCTGAACAGCGCCGAAGAGGCGGAGTTTGAGCTTGTTGCGGAGCAGGTTGTCGAAGGTGTAACCAAGGGTGATATTGTCGCAGCGCACAAACGAGGCGTTCTGCACGAAGTGGTTGCTGAGCATCAGCTCGGTAGTACGGGTCTGGTTGAAGAGGTATGTGTCGTTGAGCAGGTTGCCGATGATGTCCTTGGTAGCCTGAGCCACGAAGGAGTTGTCAACCTGGTTCTTGTTGTACACCCAGTTGCCGAAAGAGCCGCGGAGCACGAAGCCGAAGTCCCAGTTCTTGTATGTGAACGTGTTGTGCCAGCTTGCGGTCCAGTCGGGGTGAACGCTGTGGTAGAGAATCTTGTCGTCCTCGTTGATTATGCCGTCGCCGTTCTGGTCAACGAATACGCCTTCGAGAGGATTGCCGTTTTCGTCATATACCTGTTCGTATACATTGAACGAGAAAGCGCTCTCGCCCACAACGTGCTTCTGAACGTTGATACCGTTGCCGATACCGCCGGTAGCTGTGTCGGCACCTTCGGCAAGGCGGGTGATTTTGTTCTTGTTGTAGGCAATGTTGAGGTTGCTGTTCCAAGTGAAGTCCTTGGTAACCACGGGACGGGTGTTGATGTTGAATTCAAAACCGGTGTTCTTGAGGTCGCCGAGGTTGATGTTACCCATGTTGGAGAGGTTCGAGCCCGCAGGATAGTTTGCCCACACGAGGAGGTCGGTGGTCTTACGCTGATAGTACTCGATGCTACCGTTGATACGGTTGTTGAGGAACGCGAAGTCAAGACCGAAGTTCCAAGTGGTGGTTTCTTCCCACTTGAGGTCGGCGTTGTACTTTTCGGGGTACACGATCTGTACGTAGTTGCCGTTGATGGGGTATGTGTTGCCCTCGCCGATGAGAGTGTTGTAGATAGGCAGGTAGGGGAAGTAGTCGCCGCCGAGGTCCTGCTGGCCTGTCACACCGTAGTCGACACGGAGCTTGAGGTCGTTGAGGACGCCGCGGGCGCCTTCCATAAAGCTTTCGTCAAGAATCTTCCAGCCGAGAGCCACAGCGGGGAAGGTACCCCAGCGATGGTTCTTGCCGAAACGGCTCGTACCGTCGCGACGCACGGTGGCGGTGAGCAGGTAGCGGTCCATGAAGGTGTAGTTGACACGGCCGAAGAACGACACGAGCTGGTAGCGGGTGCGGTAGAACGATGTCGGGCCGTACTGGTAGCCTGCATAGTCTTTGAGGGCAACGGGCTTGCCGTTGTTGAGGTTGGGGTCGGTGAAGGTGATGTCGGACTGCGCAACCAGAGGATCGGCTATAGAAAAGTCGTGGCCCTTGTTGTTGAAGCGCTGCCAGGAGTAACCGGCTGTCACGTCGAGGTCGCTGTTGATAGCGGCGAAATTCTTGTTGTAGTTGAGGTAGAAGTCAAGAAGGAGTGTGTAGCGCTCCTGGTTTTCCTTGCCGATGTTGCCGTAGCCCTGCTGTATGTTCACAACATTGCCGTCCTGGCCTTTCACCTGAATGCGGCTGTCCCATGCGGCGGGGCTGAAGGGCTTCTCGCCGTTGCGCACTTCGCCGTGGCTGTAGTCGTAGCCGAGGTTGAGGTTGGCGCGGAGCTCGCGGAGGAAGGGCATCTTGAGGTCAATCTGGAGATTGCCGACGCTCTGATATACCTTCGACTTGCTGATGTGGCTGTCTACTATCGAAACGGGGTTCTTGGAGTAGATGTTGCTGATGTTCTGTCCGGGGCTGTCCGGGCCGGCAAGGCTGCCGTCGATAAGATAGGTGGTATAGTTGCCGAACACGTTGTTCATGTGCACGGGCAGGGTCGGGTTGAAGCTCACAGCACCGCCAAGAGGACCACCGTCGTAGTTGTTGGTGATATAAGAGCCCTTGACATTGGCGCTTACGTTGAGAAGGTCGTCGAAGAAGCTCGGAGTAAGGTTGATCGACGCACCAAGGCGCTGGTTGTCGCTGCTCTTGACAACACCGTCGGTTCCGGTGTAGTTAACGCCCACACGGTAGGGAAGCACGCCGGCAGTACCGCCTACCGACAGGCTGTAGTCGTGGCTGAATGTCGTGCGAAGCACTTCTTTCTGCCAGTTGGTGTTGGCAGTGCCGAGTTTCTGATACTGAGCTGATTCGGTGCCGAAGTTCTGGCCGATGAAGCTGCGGAGCTGGTCGCCGCTCATCATGTCGAGGTATTTGCGGGGAGTTGCCACATAGAAGTTGGCCGCAAAGTTAACCTGCGGCTTGCCTTCCTTGCCTCGTTTGGTGGTGATGATAATCACACCGTTCGATGCGCGCGAACCGTAGATAGCTGTTGCAGAGGCACTCTTGAGAATGGTCATGTTCTCGATATTCTCGGGGCTTACAAGCGACAGGGGGTTCGACGAACCTTTGACAGTGTTGCCGTCCATAGGCACGCCGTCGATAACGATAAGGGGCGCGTTGGAGGCCGAAAGAGAGGCACCGCCACGTATCTGGATAGCGGCACCGCCGGCGGGATTACCGCCTTCGGTCGACACTACCACACCGGGGCTTGCACCCACGAGGAGGTCCTGCGCCGTGCTGGCGAGGCCGGCTTCTATCTCGCTGGGCTTTACAACGCCCACAGAGCCGGTGGCATCTGATTTCTTAACAACGCCATAACCAACTACCACGAGCTCGTTCATAGCCACGGCATTGGTTTTCAGGCGAACTTCTATGTTCGTGCGACCGTCTACAGGAACTTCCTGAGTGTCGCAGCCAACATAGGATATGACCAGAACGGCATCGGGAGCGACGGATATTTTGAAAACTCCGTCGAAGTCGGTAGCTACGCCGTAGCCCTTCGTTCCTTTCACTTCAACGCTGGCGCCGATGGCAGGCTCGCCTTCGGGCTCATACACGGTACCTGTTACCGTGATGTTCTGCGCTAAAGCCGGCAACGCGGCTGTCAGCACAAGTGCCAACGCAAGCAGCGCTTTCCGGGTCATTTGTAAACAAATGTTCTTCATGCAAAGTGTTTTTAAGTTAACGTATTATTTTGATGTTTTTTTCTTACAGAGTGCGTGGAGAAGCGCCACAAGCCGGTAGCCGGTCTGTGCCGTAAAGGGCGATAGAATGTGCTATGAGTATGGTATCAGACTCATGCATGGCTCTGCACATAAGGTGGTGGTTATGTCGGTAAATATGATATATCTTCTCTATTTCTCAGTTCGCAACAGCGAATTTCGGTCTACCCGAGGCCTTGATGCTAAACGCACCCGCAAACATACTTAAAATTTTTGATATGTTTTCATTTACAACTGTTACCCCCCCCATTTTTATATTTAATTAACACAAAATAAAACATATTTGCGAACTTTTTCCACCGTCGGCCACGAAAAAAGGCGCGGAAGCCGAAGCCTCCACGCCTTAACACGGTATCTTTAGCCAACTTAGAGTATGTTTACTCTTACACGTTGAAGCGGAAGTGCATGATGTCGCCGTCGCAAACGGTGTATTCCTTGCCCTCCACGGCCATCTTGCCGGCCTCGCGCACGGCAGCCTCGCCGCCGAGGCTCACATAGTCGTCGTATTTTATCACTTCGGCGCGTATAAAGCCCTTCTCGAAGTCGGTATGGATAATTCCGGCACAACGGGGAGCCTTGGACCCGCGGCGGAAAGTCCACGCTCGCACCTCGTCAGCTCCGGCGGTGAAGTATGTCTGCAGGTCGAGCAGGGAGTAAGCCGCGCGGATAAGGCGTGCCACGCCCGACTCCTCGAGTCCTATCTCGGCAAGGAACTCGCGGCGTTCCTCCCAGGTGTCAAGCTCGGCTATCTCGCTCTCGGTAGCGGCGGCAACCACGAGCAGGCCAGCGCCCTCGTCCTTGATGGCCTCGCGCACAGCCTCCACATAGGCGTTGCCGGTAGCGGCCGAAGCGTCGTCGACATTGCACACATAGAGCACCGGCTTGGAGGTAAGCAGGAAAAGCTCGCGGGCAAAGCGCTGCTCGTCGACGGTTTCAAAGCTCACCGAACGGGCAGGCAGGCCTTTGTCGAGAGCTTCCTTGATACGGCGCAGCACCTCGTACTGCATCTTGGCGGTCTTGTCGCCGCCTGTCTGAGCCTGCTTGAGAGTGCGGGCGATACGGCTCTCGACCGTTTCAAGGTCTTTGAGCTGAAGCTCGAAATCGATAATCTCCTTGTCGCGAACAGGATTCACCGAGCCGTCGACATGTGTGATATTGTCGTCGTCAAAGCAGCGCAGCACATGTAGTATGGCATCTGTTTCGCGGATATTGGCAAGGAATTTGTTGCCGAGACCCTCGCCCTTGGACGCGCCTTTGACAAGGCCTGCGATGTCGACTATCTCCACCGTGGCCGGAACGACCGAGCGCGGATTACACATCTCCACGAGCTTGTTAAGACGCTCGTCGGGAACGGTTATCACGCCTACGTTAGGCTCTATGGTGCAGAAAGGGAAGTTTGCCGACTGGGCTTTGGCGTTCGACAGACAATTGAACAAAGTCGACTTACCCACGTTGGGAAGCCCGACTATACCGCATTGTAATGCCATATCTATTTCAGGTTGCTAAGTTAAGAGGTTGCTAAGTAAAAGAGTGTTGCAATCAGGCTCATACGGCACGTGCCGCGTAAAAGCGACTGCAAAGTTACGGCTTTATTTCCACCTCCGCAACTATATAAAAAACAGCATCAGGCGTTCCCGTTAACAATCAGGGTATGCTTTTTGACGAAAATACGCCCCTGCGGTTCGTGTTTTATACCTAATTTTGGAGGAAAATTCACTCACGAACATCAAACCGACCATGAAACACATAATTCTTCCAGTGGCATTAGGCCTTGCCATAAGCGCGCAGGCCGCCGACATCAGCCTTACCGTCGACCCCTACGCGGGCACCGACACAATATCGAGAATGGTATACGGCCAGTTCGCCGAGCATCTCGGAGCCTGCGTGTACGAGGGCATCTGGGTAGGCGAAGATTCCCCCATACCCAACACCAAAGGATACCGCAACGATGCCCTCGAGGCTCTGCGAGAGTTGAAAGTGCCGGTGCTGCGCTGGCCCGGAGGCTGCTTTGCCGACGACTACCACTGGCGCGACGGCATAGGCGATCCGGCAAAACGCCCAACATTGATTAATAACAACTGGGGCGGAACGCAGGAGGACAACTCCTTCGGCACCCACGAGTTCTTCAACCTCTGCGAAATGCTCGGCATAGAGCCTTATCTGTCGGTCAACATAGGCAGTGGAGCCGTGCAGGAAGCCGCACAGTGGATTGAATATGTCACCGCGCCAAACGGCCCAATGGCTGCCGAGCGTGCCGCCAACGGACGCCGCGAGCCGTGGAAACTCAAATACGTGGGCATAGGCAACGAAAGCTGGGGCTGCGGAGGCAGCATGCGCCCGGAATACTACTCCGACGTATACCGCAGATACTCCACATATATGCGCAACCAGCCCGGCAACACCCTCTACCGCATCGCATCAGGCGCCAGCGACTACGACTACAACTGGACCACCGTGCTGATGGACCGCGTGGGCGCCGGACGCATGGACGGCCTCTCCCTACATTATTATACAGTAGAGGACTGGAGCAACAAAGGCACATCGACAGGCTTCGACGACGACAAGTACTACAGCACCCTCGGCAAAGCACTCGAAATCGACACCGTGATACGCCGCCACATCGCCATTATGGACGAAAAAGACCCCAAGGCGCACGTAGGACTTATGGTTGACGAATGGGGCACATGGTACGACGAAGAACCCGGCACCACCCCCGGACACCTCTTCCAGCAGAACACCATGCGCGACGCCATGGTGGCCGCACTGACCCTCGACATATTCCACCGCTACAGCGAACGCGTGCGCATGGCCAACATAGCCCAGATAGCCAACGTGCTACAGGCCATGTGGCTCACCAAGGGCGAGAAGTTCCTGCTCACGCCAACATACCACGTGTTCCGCATGTACCTGCCCCATCAGGACGCCGTAAACATACCTCTCGACATCAAAGCGCCGGTGTTCAAGGCTGCCAACGGACGCCCGGTGGTGGAATTTGACGCCACGGCATCGCGCGCGGCCGACGGCTCGGTAAGCATCACGCTCGTAAACCCGATGCTCAAAGAATCCGACAAGGTGGCTATCGACCTCCCCGGCATCAAAGGCCTCGACATAGAGCGTGCCGAAATACTCACAGCCTCGGCCCCGCAGGCAATGAACACCTTCGAGAAGCCCGACGCCGTGGCTCCCGCACCGTTCAAGGACGTGAAAGCCAAAGGCTCGCACCTCGACGCCAAACTGCCGCCCCTCAGCATCGTCACAATCACGCTGCGCCCGCGAAAATAAATTTGGCGGTTAGCGAAATAATGCCTAACTTTGCGGTGCTTTAGGCCTGCAACGCAGGCTTGGGCACAAGGATAGCCTCATGGTGTAATGGTAGCACTACAGTTTTTGGTACTGTCTGTCTAGGTTCGAATCCTGGTGAGGCTACTCTGAGCAGGCCGAACGAACTATCGGCATCTCTGCCAACAAGCGCGAAGCAATGCTCTTCCACACAAAGACGTCAGGCAGACACCCGCAAGGTGTCTGCCTGCTTTTTTGGGCATCCGACCTGTCAGACAAGTCGGACAAGTCCGACTCGTCCAACTCGTCCGACAAAAAAACTAACTCACCCTAAATCACCGAATATACAATTTTTTTGTGTATTTTTGCAGCTTGAGAACAATCATTATCACTTCCGCATAATGGCCGAAACCAAAATAGCGGGGGTAATGCGCGCGGGCGCCTACTCCCCCAACCATATAGGAAACGACGCGGCGATATTCAACGTCGTGGCCGAGCAGTTGCGCAAACGCGGCTGCGAGGTAAACATCTACAGCGAGGAGCAGTTCATAGCAGGAGCCGCACAAGAACGCATAATCATCAACATGTGCCGCGAAGCTCGCTCCGTAGCCCTGCTGCAACGCCTCGAGGACGAGGGCGCCCTCGTCATAAACTCCGGCTACGGTATCGAGAACTGCACCCGCGAGCGTATGACCCGCATACTCCTCGGCTCCAACATACCCTACCCCGAAAGCATAATAGTGAATACCGACCAGGCCATACGGGAACGCCTCGACAGCACCCGCATGAGTCCCTGCTGGATAAAGAAGGCCGAGTCGCACTCCATGCACAAAGAGGACGTGAGCTACGCCCGCCATACCGAGGAGGCGCAGGAGGTGCTGCAGGAATACTTCCTGCGAGGCATCAAGCGCGCCGTTATCAACCGCCACCTACCCGGCGACCTCATAAAGTTCTACGGCGTGGCCGACTCTCCCTTCTTCTATTGGTTCTATCCCCTTCAGGAAGGCCACAGCAAGTACGGCGCAGAGGCAATCAACGGCATGCCTGCCAATCTGCCGTTCAGCGTCGAAAAGCTACGCGCCATATGCGCCAAATGCTCCGAGGTGCTCGACGTGAAAATCTACGGCGGCGACTGCATCGTGTCGCCCGAAGGCGATATCCGCATCATCGACTTCAACGACTGGCCCAGTTTCGCGCCTTGCCGAGCCGAGGCCGCGCCGCACATCGCACGCCATATAATGAACGCCATCAAGCGCCATACCGCCAAATAAACCATGGGCAAATACCGCAAAAACACCAAGATGCCCGACGACGGCGGCCGCTTCCCCCTCTTTCCCAAACTGATAGCCACCTCTTTCGGCTTCGGCTTCCTGCCCGTGGCTCCCGGCACATGGGGCGCGCTGTTCGCCATCCTGGCGTGGCTACCACTCTATCTTTGGGCATCGGCCTCCGTGACCATCGCCGCCACAGCGATCGCCATAGTCGTATTCACAATCCTCGGCACATGGGCAAGCTCCGTGTCGGAGCGCTACTGGGGTCCCGACCCCGTGGTTGCCTGCGTCGACGAAACCGTCGGCCAGTGGATATCGCTGCTGCCGGTAGTGGCCGGCGTGGCGCCATGGTGGGAAATCGCCGTGTCGCTTGCCCTGTTCCGCTTTTTCGACATTGTTAAACCCCTCGGCATACGCGCCATGGAGCGCCTGCCACGCGGCTACGGCATGATGGCCGACGATATTCTTGCCGGCCTGTATTCTGCCGCCATACTGATAGGCCTCAACATACTCATACTCCGATGATAAAGACAGCAGAAATAGGGCATCGCCTTCTGCACAGCGACTCACTCGCGTTCACATACCTGAGGTCGATTGTGGCCTCGCAGTCCGCCTCATGGCTCGATATGGGTCTGAGTTTCGCCTTGTTTGCATGGCTCAGCCTCACACCGTGGCTCTCCACGGCCATAGGCGCCGTGGCAGGCGGAGTGCTCAACTGCGTGATAAACTACCGCTTCACCTTCCACGCGCAGGGCTGCGACTGGCGCGCCGTGATGGTGAAATACATTCTTGTATGGGTAGGCAGCCTGATGCTCAACGCCTTCGGCACACAGGCCGTGTACTACCTCTTACAGCAATGGACGTGGCTCGAAACAATAGGCTTCCGCCCCGACGGATACTTCGCCGCTGCGCGCCTGTTCGTTTCGCTCATAGTGTCGTGGTTCTGGAACTTCGCCATGCAGCGATACTTCGTGTACCGCGAGTGCCGATTCGACCACCACGCCATATCCCTTCTCAAAAAAGCAGGCATAAATTCCAAAAATGATGGAAATGGAAATAAAGCATAATGCAAAGCAGCTCCGCGACGCCTTGCAGCAAGGCATATACGCCGTCATAAATCCTTTTGTGCGTCTTCTTATCAAGATAGGAGTGACGCCCAACGTGGTAACGACAATAGGCCTGCTCGGCAACATCGCGGCAGCGGCGGTATTCGTGGTAGCCGCCATCGAAGCCACCCGCACAGGCATCGCAGACTATTCTTTGGTAACCCTCGCGGGAGCGCTTATTATCTGCTTCTCACTTTTCGACATGCTCGACGGGCATGTGGCACGCCTCGGAGGCATGGCATCGACCTTCGGAGCGATGTACGACTCCGTGCTCGACCGCTACTGCGAGATGTTCACCCTCGGCGGCATCGCGGCATACCTTGCCGGCTGCGGCGACATCACAGGCGCCATTCTCACCTTCCTCGCCCTTGTGGGAAGCCTTATGGTGAGCTATGTGCGCGCACGTGCCGAAGGCCTCGACATTGAGTGCAAAATCGGATTCATGCAGCGTCCCGAGCGCGTGGTGGTGACAAGCGTTGCCGCGCTCGCCTGCGGCATAACCGGCCTGTGCCTCCCCCCCCCCTCGAATTTCGACCCCAACATTATCCTCGACGTGGCAATGGGCATCATAGCGGTATTCGCCAACATGACAGCGTTCGCGCGCATCAACCACTGCCGCAAAGAGCTTATCAAGAAATGAGAACAGGCAGCAATCTTCCTCCCCGCCGCCAGGCTCTGTGGTGCGCGGGAGCACTCCTGATGTGGCTCGCCGTAACGGCGATCTTCATCGGTTTCCGACCCGAGCACATAGTGATGGCGCTGCTCATATTCGCGCTGTTCTTCCTCAACGGCACCACACGCCGACTGGTCGTGGCCCTGGCTCCGTTCTTTGTTTTCGGCATATCCTACGACTGGATGAACATCGTGCCGAACTACATGGTCAACCCCGTTGACGTACAAGGGCTGTACGAAGCCGAAAAATCCCTTTTCGGCATTGCTGCTGGAAGCTCCGTGCTGACCCCTAACGAATTTTTCGCCATCCACAACTGCGCGCTGATGGACTTCATGGCCGGCATATTCTATCTATGCTGGGTGCCGCTGCCCATAGTGTTCGGCCTGTGGCTCTACTTCACCGGCAGGGAGCTGCCCTACCTGCATTTCGCGCTGGTGTTCCTGCTGGTCAACCTGCTCGGATTCGCGTTCTACTACGTGCACCCGGCGGCTCCGCCGTGGTATGTGGCTCTCCACGGCTTTGAAGCCGTGCCCGGCACTCCCGGCGACGTGGCCGGACTCGGCCGTTTCGACGCGATGACCGGCCTTGGCATATTCGACGGCCTCTACGCCCGCAACTCCAATGTATTTGCCGCCCTGCCCTCCCTCCACTCGGCATACACGCTGGTGGCGCTGATATACGCCGTGCGCAGCCGTTCGCCGCTTGCATGGACAGCCGTCCTCGCCGTGGTGACACTCGGCATATGGTTCACCGCCGTCTATTCGTCGCACCACTACATTATCGACGTCCTTGCCGGCATATGTTGCGCCTTTGCCGGGTTCTTACTCTTTGAATACGTGCTGATGAAAATAGGCCCCTTCGCGCGCTTTATCGACAAATACGCCCGATTCATCTCAAAATAAGCAAGATGGAACAGACAAACGACTACTCCCAATACGAAATACGCCCCGACGTACTGAACTACGACGACCTAAGGGCACTCATACCCGCCCTCGACGGCCACCCGCGCATAGCCAACTTCCTGCTGCGTTTCTTGTCCGTCGACAAGGTGAACGCCGTTCACGCTAAATGCTGCGACACCCCCGGGCCTGAGTTCGTGCGCCGCCTGCTGCTCGAAGAATTCAAAATCAAGCTGCGCATCGACAACGCCGACGTGCTCGACAATCTTCCCGAAGGACCCTTTATCACCGTAAGCAACCACCCATTCGGCGCGCTCGACGGCATTGCGCTGATATATCTCATATCTTCGCGCCGCCCGGCATACCGCGTGATGGTGAATATGATTCTCAACAAAATCAGCGCCATGCGCCCCAACTTCATAGCCGTCGACCAGTCGGCAAGCACCGACCCCGCCAAGCGCGCCGTGTCGGTAGCCGGAATACGGCAGGCGCTCCGGCAGCTGAAGGAAGGCGAGCCGGTGGGCTTCTTCCCGGCAGGCGCCATGAGCAAGACCACGCTCCGCGACGGCCTCCAGGACCGCCCGTGGCAGCAGTCGATACTCCAGATAATACATCGCGCCAAAGTGCCGGTGATTCCCATATACTTCCACGGCAGCAACAGCCGGTGGTTCAACTTCCTCGGCCACGCCTGCTGGCCGGCGCGCTCCCTGAGGCTTCCCGCCGAAGTATTCCGCAAGGTAGGCACGGAAATGCACATCAGCATAGGCCGCCCCATAAGCGCCGACGAGCAAGCCGCACATGGCGAAAGCCCCGAAACACTCGGAGCATACCTCCGCGAACAAACCTACGCACTACGTTCGTTTAAATAGCGATGAAAAATAACGAATCATACAAAGCTTCTCTTAAATCGCTCGACACCGAGGAGAATATCGACCTCGCCTTCTACCGTCCCATAGGCTACGGCTGGGCATGTCTGGCAAAGCGCCTCGGCATAAAGCCGAACGCCATCACCATTGCATCGATATTTCTCGGAGTAGGAGCCGGAATAGCTTTCTATTTCAACAATATATGGATTAACGTGGCAGGAATGCTGCTGCTCATGTGGGCCAACTCCTTCGACAGCGCCGACGGGCAGCTTGCCCGCATGACAGGCCAGTACTCCCGCATCGGCCGCATACTCGACGGCCTCTCCGGCGACCTCTGGTTCTTCACCATATACCTCTGCATATGCCTGAGGGAAAACGCCACCTCGCCGTTCTTTGCCGAGCACCCGTGGCTGATATGGGCCGTGGCCGTCACAGCCGGAATATGCCACGGCAAGCAGGCCGCCATGGCCGACTACTACCGCCAGTTCCATCTATACTTCCTCAAAGGCGAGAGCGGAAGCGAACTCGAACGCGCCGGCGACCTCAAGAGGCGGTTCAACGCCCTGTCGTGGCGCAGCAACTTCCTTCAGAAACTTACACTGTGGTTCTACACATCGTATACCGGCAATCAGGAGCATATGACCCCCGCCATGCAGGCTCTGCGGCGACAGCTCGCCCGCGAATACGCCTCAGGCGTCATTCCTGAAGCGTTCCGCAACAGGTTCCGCGTCCTGAGCAAGCCTCTGATGAAGTACACCAACATCCTGTCGTTCAACTGGCGCACGATAGCCCTCTTCGCATCGCTCTTCGCAGGAATGCCCTGGCTGTACTTCGCCTTCGAGCTGATAGTGCTCAACGCCCTGCTTATATATATGGTGCTGCGCCACGAAAAAATATGCCGCACCCTCACCCAAGAACTACGCGATGGCAAATACCCCGCTTGACCCATCCTCTATAAAAGGACTCATATTCGACTACGGAGGCACTATCGACTGTGCCGGCGACCACTGGGCCGTGATAATACACGAGGCATACGACACCCTGCCCGTGCCACAGCTCCCGCTCGAAACTTTTATCGACGCATACGTGTTTGCCGAGCGCGAGCTCGCCAAGACACGCCATATACTGCCCGAACACAACTTTCTCGACATGATGAGGATAAAGGCGCGCATAGAGCTTGAACACCTCGTCGACACAGGAGCCATGCAGGCTGGCGCGCCCGATAAATACGCCGGACAGATTGCCGACTACTGCTATGCCCACGCGCGCGCATGTATTGATAAAGTGCGCCCTGTGCTCTGCAGGCTTGCCGAATCGCGCCCCGTAGCCCTTGTAAGCAATTTCTACGGCAACATCGAGGCTGTGCTTGCCGATTTCGGCCTCGCACCGTTATTTCCGATAATAATAGAAAGCGCCGTGGTGGGCATACGCAAGCCCGACCCGCGCATATTCGGCCTCGGCGTCGAAGCCCTCGGGCTGGCTCCGGAAGAAGTCCTCGTGATAGGCGATAGCCTAAGCAAGGACATAAAACCCGCGCAAAGCATCGGCTGCCCCACCGTGTGGATAAAGGGACGGCAGTGGTTCGGCGACGCGCCCGAGCAGCACTGCGGCTGGACTATCGAGAGCCTCGACGAACTTGCTGTGCCATATTAGTCTATTTTAACATACACAATCGCAACCATCTGTGATTTTCACACATCAAAACATATCGGGCGAATATTTAGGAGAAAATAGCATACTTTCACTAAAATTGTACTATTAAAATTTTCACAATCGAAAAACTCTAAGTACTTTTACGCGCTCAAATTGCAGCACCGCTTGTTCACGCCCTTAAAAAAGCGTGAAAGCACAAAAAAACGAATATTAAAAAGAAACAATACTTTAACCTCAATCCACTGAAAATGAGCAATACAGCAGTAAAGCCGGCAACCGGCAAGCTCGGTGTGATGGTAGTAGGCCTCGGCGCCGTGACTACCACTTTCATGACCGGTGTTCTGATGACTCGTAAAGGCCTTGCCAAGCCCGTTGGCTCTATGACACAGTACGACCGCATGCGTGTAGGTCATGGTGCAGACAAAAAATACCTCAGATACAACGAAATCGTTCCCATCGCCGACCTCAACGATATTGAATTCGCCGCTTGGGACGTTTACCCCGCTAACGCTTACGAGGCGTCGATCCACGCCGAAGTGCTCAAAGAAAAAGACATTGAGCCCGTTCGCGACGAACTCGAAGCCATCAAGCCCCTCAAGGCTGCTTTCGACCCCAACTACGCTGCCCGCCTCCACGGCGAAAACGTGAAAACCGGCACACGCTGGGAACTCGTAGAACAGCTCCGCGAAGATATCCGCAACTTCAAGGCCGAAAAGAACCTTGACCGCGTGGTGGTACTCTGGGCTGCATCGACCGAAGTATACGTGCCCGTAGACGAAAACATCCACTACACCCTCGAAGCTCTCGAAGCAGCCATGAAGGCCGACGACCGCGAACACATCGCTCCCTCGATGTGCTACGCCTACGCAGCCCTCACCGAAGGCGCTCCCTTCATCATGGGTGCCCCCAACACCACCGTCGACATACCCGCCATGTGGGAACTCGCCGAAAAGACCAAAATGCCCATCGCAGGCAAGGACTTCAAGACCGGCCAGACCCTCGTTAAATCGGGCTTCGCTCCCATCATCGGCACACGCTGCCTCGGCCTCAACGGCTGGTTCTCGACCAACATTCTCGGCAACCGCGACGGCCTCGTGCTCGACGAACCCGCTAACTTCCGCACAAAAGAAGTTTCCAAGCTGTCGACCCTCGAAAGCATCCTCGTGCCCGAAGAACAGCCCGACCTCTACGGCGCAAACTGCGGCGGCGAAGGCAACGACCACAACGGTTACTACCACAAAGTGCGCATCAACTACTATCCCCCGCGCAACGACAACAAGGAAGGCTGGGACAACATCGACATCTTCGGATGGATGGGCTACCCCATGCAGATCAAGATCAACTTCCTCTGCCGCGACTCTATCCTTGCAGCTCCTCTCTGCCTCGACCTCGTGCTTCTGAGCGACCTCGCCGCACGCGCCGGACGCTATGGCACACAGCGCTTCCTCAGCTTCTTCCTCAAGAGCCCGATGCACGACTACACAAAGAACGAAGTGCCCGTAAACCACCTCTTCCAGCAGTATGTCATGCTCAAGAACGCTATCCGCGAAATGGGCGGCTACGAAGCAGACGAAACAATCGACTAAATAATACGCGCCTAACTCATAACCTCAAATACCGGGCGGAGCTGCACCACGCAGCCCCGCCCGCTTTTTTCGCCCCGCCCACAGCAGCCAAACCGCCATCTCCAAAGAACATTCACAAGCATTCTGAGCAAAAAAGCGCGAGCACCAATAATTATACCGTTGTCAAAGCGCACAATACAATAATAATCACTATATTTGCAGACAATCGCTGCGGAAGCTTAGAGAAGCCTCTCCGAGCAACTTATTTTCTATAAGCGTTTCTTGCTTATCCTTCCACGGAAAATCGCCAATTTTTCATACAACGGAGGAAAAGCAGTCAAGGACGCTCATGCTTGTCGCATATCCACTCCCCGACAAGGGGTTCGAGATATTCGATAAGGCGTGGGAGTGGACTGTTTATTTCGTTGTAAGGTGTTTGGCGATACCTCCGTGGAAATAACAGAACATGTTTCCACGCTTTTTTTATAACCAATCGCCAACCGTCGGGAAACACGCGAGGCTCTATCACACATTATGCGGAAACATCTACTTGCCTGTTCTGCCATAATAGCGTTAGGTATACCTATTGCTGCAAATGGCGCCGCACACACCCACATTCGCCTCTACTGCGGCGGAAACGAATTAGCGGCATACCCGCTCGACACCTATAACCATATTGAGTTCCGAGGCGACTTCTGGCATCTGAGTTCGGCATCAGACTCCGACATTGCCCCTGTCGAAATCCCGTTCACATCAGCCGAAAAGATGGCATTCGGCACCCATTCAGCTGCCGACGAAATAACAAAAAGCACCTCGACCTTGAGTTACGATGCCAATTCACACTCCCTGCACCTCAACGCCGAAAATACCGGCGAATACACCATCGCAGTATACTCTATGCTCGGAGCGCTACTTATACAAAACAGTCCTGACGCCAACGGCGCCCTACCGCTCGACAAGCTCGCAGCAGGCATATACATAGCCACGGCATCAGACGGGCATACACGCCTAACACTCAAATTCGCTGTCCGATAACCAAATCTAAAAAACAATCGCTATGAAAAAAATAATCTGCGCCCTTGCAATAACCATACTCGCCTTAGGCGTGGCGGCAGACACCCACAAAGTACTCCAAATATTCCAAGGAGGCCAAGTGACCCATTCATTCAACATAGAGGACGTCGAATATATGGAAATCACCGACGCCATCGACGCACCCACCGGAATAACAGCCAAATACACCTCCGGCTCAATAACAGTATCGTGGAATGGCACAGAAGGAGCCACATACAACGTCTACCGTTCGGCCGACGGCACATCATTCGCACTTATCGCACAAGGCATCACCACGACCACTTACACCGACACCAAGCCACTGACCGCGACCAACTATTATCGTGTAGAAGCAGTAATCGACGACATCACAAGCGAGCCAAGCGAAATATCAGAACCTATAATACCCAACTCAGAGGCTTTGGAAGAAGGCCTATACCTTGGCATAATGGGCTTCAACTACGATATTTATAAATATCCATTGTCCAAGCTCGACCAAAACAGCATCAGCAATGCCAACAATTTTATCGACGCACTCGCCATTGACCGCCAGACATTGCTCTATTACTCTGTAGACCAAGCTATCACAACTATGCAGTCTTGCAAACTTCCGGATAATCTGATGAATGCCGCCATCGTCACATTTACCGACGGCCTCGACATGGGTTCGCTTATGGTCGACGGAGTAAGCTACGAAGAAGACGAAGAATACAGCGCCGCCCTCAACGCCAGAATTAAAAATGAAAACATAGCCGGAATGCCCATCACGGCTTACACCATAGGCGTGAAAGGCAAGGACGTGACCGACGTAAACAAATTCCGGTCGAACCTGCAAATGCTCGCATCATCACCTGAAAATGCTTTCGAGGTTTCAGATATTTCAGAAGTCAAAGCGAAATTTCAGGAGATTGCCGAACAACTTGTGCAGACAAACTACGTGCAGACTCTGGCTATCAAGATACAAGGCGTGTCGAACGGCGCACTCGTACGTTTCACCCTCGACAATGTGGCCTCTGCCGAACGCTCCGAATGTTATATCGAAGGAAACTTCAACCTGCGCGACCGCAGCCTCGAAAACATCACATACCACGGGCTGACCTCGACCACAGGTACCACGGTAAACGGCGTTGTCGACGAACGACGCGAAATAACCTTCACCTTTGAAGGAATACAGACCGACAACAACAAACTCATCGTAAAGGACTTCATCGACGAATGGATATACATCTCATCAAGCAACCAATGGCAGATAAACTCCGAATTTATAAAAGACCAAGACTCTAAGGTAGAAACCGAAGAACGCTCTGCCGCCATAATGCTTGTGCTCGACTGCTCCTCTTCTTTGGGCAACGACTTCTCCATAGTCCAGTCCAATGCCAAATCATTCGTAGAAACACTCTGCCCCTCTGTGGAAAACCCCGACAACCCCGACAACCCAGCAACGCAGGATCCTGAAACACTATATTCTACCAAGCCTATCGACCTATCCCTCGCCGTAAATATCAACGGCAAGCGGTATTACTTGACCTCCGAGCAATATGCCAATGCCAATCTCTCAGGAGCCGTAAAAGAAGGTTTAACCGTAGTGCAAGGTGACGAACAATTCATCATAGCCCTCGGAAATATGCCAACCTCCAAGACATATTGGACTTATGCCAACACATATTATGGCTCGTACCTGCCCACAGAAGCCCAAGCCAGAATAATCAGCGCCCGCTATAGTTATATATCAAACTCAATGAATAGATTCGGAGCATATTTCAACGACGGATGGATATCCTTAAAGAATACAGCTTACTATAGCGGCGGAGGCAGCCTATGTACCAGTACCTACTGTGATTATAATATACGCCCAGTTCTTCCCGTCAGCACTCCTTCTCCCATACAATGGAATCCGGAAGAAGACCTTAAGCTCGTTGTTGAAAAAGACGGACAGCGCAGCTACCTGTCTACCGCACAATACGAGGCTATGGGAAAGAACCTCAACGAATACACGGTACTTGGTGTAGCAGTAATCAGTGGGAGTGAAAAATTCATAATAGCTCTTGATAACGAACCAACAGACGAAATGACATGGAATACAGCAAACACCTTATACGGCACACAACTTCCAACATATTCCCAAGGCAATGTAATAAGTATGCGCTACAATCATATCAACTCTGCAATCACTGCATTTGGGGGCCGCGCCCTCAGTATTGGCTGGACACAATCTTCAAATACCGTTTTCTATAACGGGAACGGTTCAATTAACAATGATTCGGTAAAATTTGAGGTTGTTCAGCCTTGGCTAAGCCGCTAACTGAGCCAACCGATGATTTATTTTCTGAATTATTTTGAGATGCGGAGATTTTCCGCAAGTCGAAATAATTGTTGAGGCGAGATAAGATTCAAACATAAGCCGTTTGAACTGCGCTAACGAAAGACCCGGATAATCTTTCCTTATGACCTCTTTGCAGACATTGAGGGCAGTGAAGGAAAGATTGAACGCAAAGTCAAGCCGATCCCTGTCCCGGGTCTGCTGAGACTGGAGTCCTGTGAACTGTTTGGCATCGCGTATGCCGAACTCAATCTGGAAGCGGGTGCGGTAGAAACCGATGATCTTTTCAGGCCTCATGTCGGTGTCGGTGGAGAAGTACAGGAGAGGCTCTCCGTTTTCAACCGGACAGACCACGATACGGATGTCGCGTTTCAATGCCCTCGAATGTACGACCGCCGTGTGACATCGGGTTTTGTTTCCTTTGGAATCCTCATATATGAATGAAGTGAACACGGACATATCAAGGCTGGAGAAATCCACTTTC
>Ga0137307_100611_pt1 | contig 44211 bp, 32 predicted proteins | sample NAcewD2O_March_2_FD_97180 | JGI IMG/M metagenome (GOLD analysis project Ga0137307, IMG submission 97180) | Mouse cecal microbial communities from Vienna, Austria - N-Acetylglucosamine amended D2O_March | ecosystem: Host-associated > Mammals > Digestive system > Large intestine > Cecum | place... | reverse complement strand
GACGGAACGGTTAGGCAGGAAATCAAGATTTACTATAAATTCATCGGCTTTGTCGGTGAATTACATATCACACCCACGAAGCGGTGGACGGCGTTGCCCGCTAAACATTGTACGGTGTGCGGCGTTGAATATGTCCCCGGCTCTGGCATATCGAAGTATTGTCCCGTTTGTGCCAAGAAGATACAGAGGGAGAAATCAAACGAGTGCAAACGCAGGAGCAGGGAACAGAAAAGGATAGCATGTATTGAACTGTCCGCAAAATCTAACTGACTGATACGGATAATAGAATTGATAAACTTAAAGGTAAAAGGATAACAGAGTATTTGGTGCAGCGTTTATGATTGAATTTATGGTTGGAAATTTTCTCGATTTTAGTATATATTAGTATATATTGGTAACGAAAGGAGATAAAATTATGGGGATGTCATCCGGGAACTGGAAGAAGGAGCTGACATCTTCCCAGTCAGTTTGTAGATTAAATCGATGGCCGCATCCAATTTCTCCGGGTCCTCTGCCACTTTGGAGTTGATTGCCATACCATATCCCAAACCAATATTCTGTACGTTGGTATCACCCTTTGCGCCTTCGATAGAGGGGAATGTGGCAAATCCGATGTTGTTGTATTTTTCCTCATCAGATTCCAACAGTGTTGCCATTATGTAAGAAACATCCCAGTTGCCGCCGATAAATGCTGCCGCTTCCCCGGAAATATAGTACTCACGGGCATCCTCATTGGAAATTGCATTGAAATCTGCGTTAAATACGCCGGATTTGAAAGCGTCCTGGGTAAATTTCAGGGCGTCTACGAATTCCTGGTCTGTAAATTTTGCGCCGCCTTTGTCGATAATGGACTGGAACCAGTCTTTTCCTGTAAACATGTCACCGATGGTTGACATAAAACAGGAATTTCCCTGCCATTTTCCGCTGTTGCCAAAAGCGATGGTATCCACGCCGTCACCGGAGAATTTGTCTTTTGCTGCCAGAACTTCATCTCATGTAGCCGGGAAAGAATCATACCCTGCGTCTTTCCACATCTGTTTGTCGTAGACAACTACGGTACAGGTTCCGCCTGTCAGTACGGGAAGTCCGTAAATCTTTCCGTCACCGTCTTTAAAAGGTGTAAAGTAATCCTGTTTGTAATCTGCTGCATAAGGGGAATTGTTTACAACATCTGTCAAATCCATTACAAGCCCCTGCTCTGCCCATGCCTTTGTGTTCATACCCTGAAGCAGAAACACATCGGGCAGGTCGTCTGCCGCCGCCAATGTGGCAATCTGAGTTTTGTACTCGTCATTTGCAAGTACATTTTCAGAAAGGTTTACATTGGGATTGGCCTCTTTCCACTCTGCAAGCATGGTACGGAATCCGTCGGATCCGCCGTTTCCTTCTGACTCCTCGGAAGTGGAGTAGTGCATAATGCTCAGCTCCCCTGAATAACTTACCCCGCGGAAGCCGCTGCGTCGCTTCCCTGGGAAGCTTCTGTGGAATCTGCTGCCTCATCTGCTGCATCACTGGGGGTCTCTTCCTTTGCAGGCTCATTTGCAGGTGCATCTGTGTTTGCGTCTCCTCCATTGCCGCACCCTGCCAACATGGATGCTGTCATTGCTGCACATAATAATGTACTGATAAGTTTCTTTTTCATATTTTTTCCTCCTGTTATGAAAATTTTAAGTGTTGGATGTTTCCACATCCAGGAAATCTTCCACTGACTGACCCGGTATCAGATTTCCCTCTATAACCACTCTTTGAACAAGAGTCGTTTTCGGTTTTTCAATGGCCTTTACAAGATGCCTGGCGGCTTCTCTTCCGATTTTATCTGCATTCTGGCTTACCGTGGTAAGCTTTGGGTGAAGCAGCCTGGAAATAAGATTACCGTCGTACCCCGCAATGGATATGTCCCCTCCTATCCTAAGCCCTGCCTCAACAATGGCGTTTCTCCCTCCGATGGAGGAGGAATCGTCAGGATAGATAATACAGGTAGGGGCATCCTTAAGCTTTAGAAGTTCCCTGGTAAGCTGCGCCGCAGGCTTTGTCTCCAAATACTTTGCCTCCCTGACATAACTTTCCGGTATGTCAAGTTCCAGGGAATCTGTGGTTCTGTAAAAACTGGTAAGACGTTCCTTGGTCACATAGGAAAAAAGTTCTCCATGGATATAAGCTATCTTTCTGTGTCCCTTTTGATATATGTAATTGACCAGTTCCTGCATTCCTTTTACGTTATCCGAACTTACGGAAGTACAATTCTGATGCAGGTAATCAATGGTCACCATGGGAATATCGCTGTTTAACAGCTCCTGGACTTCCGCATCCCGAAAATCTGCACACACCACAGCCACCCCGTCAAAATTCCGGTACCTGCAGTGTTCATAATAGGACATCTGCCTGTTTTCTGAACTTAAAAAACTGATATCATATCCCACGCTCTCCGCCTGAACCTTAAATCCATTCAGCACCGCAGCAAAGTATTCATGGGTGAGACCCCTGCCGGCTGCATCCTGAAAGAGAACCCCCAGGTTATAAGACCGTTTTGTCTTTAAGGCCCGGGCTGCCGAATTTGGAAAGTATCCCAGCTTCGCCGCTGCATCCTTCACTTTCACCTTGGTGTCTTCCCCGATATCTTTTTGATTATTTAACGCTTTGCTCACGGTAGCCGTGGACACCCCACAAACTTTCGCAATATCCTTTAAAGATACCATAGGCCTTCTCCTTGCTGTCTAAAACAAATTTCTTAATCGTTTTCGTAATTCAACTATACAGCCTTTGACAAAAAAATGCAACACCTTTTTATTTATTCGTGAATATATACATGGATATTTGTATTTTTTTATACAATTTGCACATAACTTAATCTTGCGCATTGTTTTGTATTATTGTTTTTAATTTCCCCTTGCAATTTTTACCTTTTTCTATTATACTCAAAACCAGAAAACACAATGGCTTAAACGTTTTCGTTATTGTTTAGGTTACATTAAAATATTATATAAATCAGGAGGTCTCATATGAAATTCGGATATTTTGAAGACAAAAACAAAGAATATGTAATTACATCCCCCAAAACACCTCTGCCCTGGATAAACTACCTGGGATGCGAGGACTTTTTCTCCCTTATTTCCAACACGGGAGGAGGGTACAGCTTCTATAAAGATGCCAAGCTTCTGCGCCTCACCAGATACCGCTACAATAACATTCCTCTGGATTCCAACGGACATTACTACTATATTAACGAAAACGGGAAGGTGTGGAATCCTGGCTGGATGCCCACTAAGGCAGAGCTTGACAGCTATGAGTGCCGCCACGGGTTAGGATACTCCGTTTTTACCGGGGTGAAAAATGAACTTAAGGCAGAGATGACGGCTTTTGTCCCCATAGGCTCCTCCTGCGAGGTGAATAAGGTCACTTTAACCAATGAAAGTAATACAGAGAAATCTTTTTCCCTTTTCTCTTATGTAGAGTTCTGTCTCTGGAACGCTATGGACGATATGACCAATTTCCAGAGGAACTTTAACACCGGTGAGGTGGAAATCCACGGCTCCCAAATCTACCACAAGACAGAGTACAGGGAGCGGAGAAACCACTATGCCGTATACTCCGTAAACGCCCCTGTGGACGGATTCGATACGGACAGGGACACTTTCCTTGGGGCTTACGGGGAGAATTCCGCACCGAAAGCCGTAATGGAAAACGCCGCCGGAAATTCCCTTGCCAGCGGATGGTCTCCCATTGGCTCCCATCAGATTAAGCTAACCTTAACTCCAGGGGAATCCAAGACCTTCGTGTTTGTACTTGGATATGTGGAAAACCCTGAGGATGAGAAGTTTACCGCTTTAGATGAGATTAACCTTGCCCCGGCAAAAGCCCTTCTGGAAAAATTTGACACGGCGGAGAAAGCGGATGCGGCCCTTCTTGATTTAAAGAATTACTGGAATGACCTGCTGTCCCACTTTACCGTATCTTCCAGCGAGGAAAAATTAGACCGCATGGTAAATGTGTGGCACCAGTACCAGTGTATGGTTACCTTTAACATGTCCCGCTCCGCCTCCTACTATGAGTCCGGCATCGGAAGGGGCATGGGATTCCGGGATTCCTGCCAGGATCTTTTAGGCTTCGTCCACTTAATCCCTGACAGGGCAAGACAGAGGATTTTGGATATTGCCTCCACCCAGTTTGCCGACGGAAGCGCATACCACCAGTACCAGCCACTGACCAAGAAGGGCAATTCCGATATCGGAAGCGGCTTTAACGACGACCCTCTGTGGCTCATAGCCGGAACTGCCGCCTACATAAAAGAAACCGGGGATTACAGTATTTTAGATGAGATAACTCCCTTTGACAACGATATGGACACCGCCGTTCCCTTTATGGAACATTTAAGGCGTTCCTTCCACTATACCATAGAGCATTTAGGCCCCCACAAACTCCCCTTAATCGGCAGGGCTGACTGGAACGACTGCCTGAACTTAAACTGCTTTTCCAAGGAACCAGGAGAATCCTTCCAGACCTTCGGCCCCTCGGAAGGCCCTGTGGCAGAGTCCGTGTTCATTGCGGGAATGTTTGTAAAATACGGAAAAGACTATGTGGAAATCTGTAAAAAGAGAGGACTTTTGGAGGAAGCCGCCTTAGCGGAAAAAGCCATTGCAGATATGTGCCTTGCCGTGGAAAAAGACGGCTGGGACGGAGAATGGTTCCTGCGGGCTTACGATGCCTACGAACAAAAAATCGGCTCCAAAGAATGTGAGGAGGGCCAAATTTTCATAGAGCCCCAGGGATTCTGCGTTATGGCGGAAATCGGCAAAGAGAAAGGGCTTTGCCAAAAATCCATGGAGTCCGTGGAAAAACTTTTAGACACCAAATACGGCATTGTGCTCTTACAGCCCCCTTACCGCAGATACCATGTGGAGCTTGGGGAAATTTCCTCCTACCCCCCGGGATATAAAGAAAACGCCGGTATTTTCTGCCATAACAACCCCTGGATTTCCATTGCGGAGACCGTTATCGGCAGAGGGGACAGAGCATGGCAGGTGTACACCAGGACATGCCCGGCCTACATCGAGGATATCAGCGAAATCCACCGCACAGAGCCTTATGTGTATTCCCAGATGATTGCGGGAAAAGACGCAAAGAACCACGGGGAGGCCAAGAATAGCTGGCTCACAGGGACGGCGGCATGGACGTTTTTAAATGTGTCCCAGTTTATCCTGGGCATCCGGCCGGATTATGACGGCCTTGGGATAGACCCCTGTATCCCCTCCTCCTTAGAGGGCTTTACTGCAAAGAGGGATTTCAGAGGAGTTACCTATGAAATTACGGTAAAAAATCCAAACCATGTGGAAAAAGGTGTGAAAAGTCTTACGGTAGACGGCGTTTCCCTTGAGGGAAATGTGATTCCTTATGATGAGAATATGGTTGGAAAAACAGTGAAAGTGGAAGCTGTGATGAATTAATTTTGCAGATGCACTTTCCATTTACATAAAAAACAGGAAGGAAATCTGCCCCTCAGGCAGGAGGATTTTCCTTCCTGTTTTTGTCTCTGCTCTATTCTGCACAATGTCCATTTTTATGCTATTTCTTTTTCCACTTTGCGTAAAGAGTCTTCTTTCCAACACTTCCCTTTTTTATGGTGGTTACTTTATTTTTATAATTCTTGTCCGTATACCATCCCTTAAATACATAATTTTTCCTGGTTGGATTTTTCAGCTTTACACTTTTTCCGTTGTAATAGCATGTGGGGTTCTTTTTATTATTTTTCCCGCCGCATAGCTTATAATTAATAGAATATTTGGAGTTGTCACAGATGCCGTCTCCATTGGCATCTATATGCCTGCCTCCGTTTCTGTGCCCACAGCTGGCGCCTGCCCCGCATACAATAGTTCCCCTGTTGTCACAGACTCCGTCACCGTCGGCATCCACATAATTGCTTCCCTGACAATTTCCGCCCTGGTTATGGCCTCCGTGGCCGCTGTGTCCCCCATGGCCGTGGGCAAACACGGTGGCTGTACTCAGTGACAGAATCAAGACAAATGTTATAATTGCTGTTACTTTTTTCATGCTCTTTTCCTCCATCCGTTTTTTGGTAGTGTCAAATCCTACCTGATTTTTAGTTGCTTAAACCTTGATTTAAGGGAGATTGCAAATAAAAAGAGCATTGACCTCCCTTTTTATGGTATAATGTCAATCGCCAAACCAACATCCCGAAAGGAGCCAATACTCATGAACATTATACACTACCTGTTACAACTTATTCAATACCTTTACCAGCAAAACTGCTGGCTGATCAACTTCATCTGCAGATACATCCCCCTCAAGCAGTGGGCCTTTGATGATTCACATTCCCCAAAATACCAGAAGTTCAAGATCGACGAACTCCCTCTTGTCACTGACTTTCGTCAGGACTGGACTTATAAAGAACTGATCCCTTACTACGAAAAACGCTATGGCAGGAAAATACGCCCCATCAGCCGTCGTTCAGAGTGCGACATCCCTGACGACTGCTCCTGCCCTCGCTGCAATGCCCCGAAACCATTCCTTTACAAAAACAATGGTTCGAAAGGTCAGCTCCTCTGCAAGGTCTGTGCTGCGAAGTTTTCTCCTTCAGAAAGCCGCTTCTCATGCGTTAAGCTGCGCTGTCCCCATTGCGGCAATGCACTTGTCCCAAAGAAAGACCGCAAGCACTTTATCGTCCATAAATGTGTAAACCCGAAATGTCCCTATTACCTTCATAACCTCAAGAAAGTTGACAAGGCTGACCTCGATGAGGACTACGGAAAAAATAAATACAAGCTCCACTACATCTACCGTGAGTTCACGATGGATTTTTTCAGCATGGACTTAAATACACTCCCCAGGAATGCCTCTTCCCTGAAATTCAGTAAGCATAACGCTCATGTTATGTCCCTGTGCCTCACACTCCATGTCAATCTCGGCCTTTCCCTTCGCAAGACTTCTCAGGCTTTGAAAGACCTTTACAACATCAGCATCTCCCACCAGCAGATCGCCAACTACTGTAAAACTGCCGCCATCTGCGTCAAGCCCTTTGTTGACCAGTACCCCTACGAAAAAGGAGACGTATTCACGGCTGACGAGACATACATCAAAATCCGTGGCATCAAAAACTACGTCTGGCTCATCATGAACGCTGCCACACGCTCCATCATCGGATATCAGGTGTCTGATAACCGCGGCGTAGGCCCCTGTATCCTCGCAATGCGTATGGCATTCCGAAATCTCACAAAACTGCCGGAGAACTTCAGGTTCATTGCGGACGGATACAGTGCGTATCCTCTTGCCGCAATGGAGTTCGCAAAAAAGCTGGGCAGAGACTTTGCCTTTAAAATCACCCAGGTCATTGGACTTACCAACGACGATGCTGTTTCCACCGAATACCGGCCGTTCAAGCAGATGATTGAACGCCTGAACCGGACTTATAAAGCCTCTTACCGCCATACAAACGGCTTTGACAACATCGACGGTGCCAGCTACGATCTGGCGCTCTGGGTCGCTTACTATAACTTCCTGCGCCCTCATAAACACAATAAATACAACGTTCTCAACGAAGTGGAGATGCTGCAAGGCGCTGACAACATGCCCGGCAAATGGCAGATGCTCATCTTCCTCGGGCAGCAGACCATCCTGAATATGCAGAAAAACGCAACTGCACAGACGGAGCGGAGCTGTTGTCAATAGAACCGTGGAATACCACAGCAGGCGGCCGCACCGCCTGTGAGGATATGCCGCGAAAGTCTATTGACAAAAGGCTCACGGATAATCCTGTCCAGCAGAAAAGGGGGCGACTGCGCCCTTTTCCTGCCATCCGGCGAGGACGGGTGCGGGCAGAGCCCGCTAATGGGTCAAGGGACGAGTCCCTTGTGGGGTTTGGGGCAACGCCCCAAGGTCTTAAAACCACTAATATCTGCAATTTTCAAGGTTCATTCGAGCCTTTTCTTTTAACTCGGTTTTTTCATAGATTATTTGACACTACCCGTTTTTTTCTTTCATATATAATACGATTGAAAACAGGAAATCTATTCAAAAATAACAAAATTTTCCTCTTATTCAGAAAAATAGGCATCCACACCGTCGGCAATTCCCGCCGCCAGTTTATCCTGGTAGGAGGAATCCGCCATATTGGCGTCTTCCGCAGGGTTTGTCATATACCCCATCTCCACAATGGTGACAGGCACCTGGCACCAATTAATGCCGCTCATGGTATCCGTCTCCCACACATGTTCTCTGTTTGCCCCGGTAGCGCTTACCATGGCGTCTAAAACCTTGTCCGACAGCTTCCGTGACTGGCTGTAGATATTGCTGCAGTAAGGGTTGTTTTGCGTGGGGCAGATGGTCATAATGCCGTTTGCACTGCTGTTCTCGGATCCATTAGCGTGAATCCGAAGGAAAACTTCCGCATTGCTGCTGTTAGCCACGTCCGCCCGCTCCCGGTTACTGATATTTACATCATTGCTCTCCCTCACCATAATCACGCTGTATCCCCTGGCAATTAAAATGTCCCGGAGTTTTTTAGATACCTGAAGGGTCAGTTCATATTCCGCCAGGCCCGTGGTGCTTCCCCTGGTGCCTGAGGCCACTTTTGCCTTGGTCTCAGAAGCCCCCGGCCCTATAGGCTCCGGCTCGCTGTTTCCCTTCGCCTGGTGCCCTGGGTCGATGCACACAATATGAGACCCCTCGGGAAGCGTTTTTGTTTCCCCGTCGCTTCCCTCCTGAGAATCGGGCTCTTCTTCAATGCCCCTTTCTTCTGTCTCAAGGACTGTCCGGGTTTCGGTTTCTGTCTCTGTTACCGCCTCCTGGGTATCCTCCACAGAAATTTCCGTCTGCTCTTCTGTGGATTCTTTTCCCCCTTTTTCTAAAGACTCCTGAATGATCTCTCTCTCTAAAATTGTCTGCCCCTGCTCTTTCTTTCCCCCGGTGCCTATGGTTTTGCAGCCGGAGAGGGACAGACAGAAAATCAGCGTCAGGGCTGTGAAAAAGAAATACTTCTTTTGTTTCATATTCCCGCCCCCTAACAGCTTTTCATCTTTTTAATCAGGGTCATTAACTTAGAAGCATAGTTAGGGTCTGTGGCCCAGTTCCCGTTACCCAGATTCTGCACATAGGGGGTGGAGCCCCTTCTGTGGGTGAGGTACTGGAACCTTGGGTCTACACATTTTTGGTTTAAGCTGTCTTTTGATGCATAGCCTTTTAAGTGCTGCACCTGGGCTCTCAGTCCCGTTCTCACATCTTTAAAAGTGGCTCCTGCCGCCCCGTCGTCTGTGGCGCCCAAACCGCTGAAGTTACACTGGCCTGCGCTCACCTGGCCCCCGAAACTTAAATATCCTGTCTCCAGGCACACCTGGGCAAAAATCACTTCCGCCCTCACCCCTTCTCTCTCAGACTCATCCAAAAGAATCTCACAGAACTTTTTAATATTTTTGGCTCCTTTGTCTTTGTATATGGAAGGGTACTTCTTTCCCGACATATTATAAAATTTTACCATCTGATCTACAGTTACCGTGGATTTTCCCATAATGGCATAATTTAGAGTAGCCTTCTTATACTCTGACTTGTCTCCTTTTCCCGCCGCAATGATACCGTCACTGCTGGAATACGCCTGAACCTTATAATAATAATTTTTTCCGCCAGTCACCTTTTTGTCCGTGTAGGACTGGGTATCCTTTCCGTTGGACTTTACCGTTGCAATGTGCTTGTAAGAGCCCTTTGAGGAAGTGGCACGGTATATTTTATATTTCGTTGCCCCCGTAACTTTTTTCCACTTTATTTTTACAGCATCCTCCAAAGTGGAGTTTGCGGAAGAAATCTTTACCCTGCTTAACGCCCTGTTGGACACCGGGTTGGAATAGCCGCTGGTAATTTTTTTCCCGTTTAACTTTCCCACGGTAACCACTTTATAATAGTATTTCTTTCCTGTTTTTACGGACTTGTCCGTATATTTATCCGCATTTCTTTTCAGTGACGCTATCTTTTTATACCCGCTGTCTTTTTTTGTGCTGCGGTAAATTTCATATCCCTCTGCATTGCTCACTTTTTTCCACACAAGCTGCATGGAGCCGGAATTTAAGGAAGAAATTTCCGTAATCTCTGTTTTTGCCACGGTCTTTACTTTTATGGGAGCAGAAAAACTTCCCTTGCCCGCCACTCCGTTATTTGACACCGTGGGGAGAATTTTATAATAATAGGTCCTTCCCGGGACAATAGTATTGTCCGTGTATACTGTATTTTCTCTCCCTTTCACTGTCCCGGCGAGAATATAACCTTCCTCCTTTTTGCCGCTGCGGTAAATTTCATATCCGTTTGCCCCCTTGGAAGTGTTCCAGTACAATTTTACCTTTGTTGGGCTTTTCACACTGATTTTTGTAACTGCCACAGCCTCCGGCGTCTTCGCCTTCACTGTCCTTACGGCATGTTCCATATCCTGTTTTGTCCCTGCCTCCACAGGCACAATCCGATAGTAATAACTTTTTCCGGCTTTTACGCTCTTATCCAGATAAACCGTTTCCCCTGTGGTGCCCAGCTTGGAATATCCTCCTTCCAGGCTGTTGCTTCTATACACTTTATACTGAAAAGCTCCCTCTGTCACACTCCAGCTCAGTTCCATTCTGCTGCTGGAGATAGCCGTTGCACGGATACCCGTCTCTCCTGCCTGCACCGTCACGCCCTTTCCCGGCACAAGCATCAGCAAACAAAAAAATGCCACCAAAAGTTTCTGAATTATTTTTCTCATATGTCTCCTCTCTGCCTCTCTTCCCTACATCGATTTTATTTTATTGATATTGTTCATTAATTTTACTGCATAAGTTGTGTCTGTGGCCCAGTTTCCATGGCCAAGCTGCTGCACATACTCCGCTTTTCCTCTGGCTATATAGTGAAATCTCTGGTCAATACAGGGCTGACGCAGGCTGTCCACAGAAGCGTATGCCTTTAAGTGCTGAACCTGGGCACGGATTCCTGTGGGCACATCTGCAAAAGATGCCCCGCTCTCCCCGCTGTCCAATGCCCCCATTCCCCCGAAATTACATTGTTCCGCTTTTACCTGACCCCCAAACTCTAAAAATCCTGTCTCGTGGCAAATCTGCGCAAAAAGCACTTCCGGTTTCAGGCCTTCTATCACGCACTCGTTGTAGACAATCTGGCAAAAGGTCTGCAGGTCCGGGGCCCCTTTTGATGAATAGATGGAGGATGGATAAGATTTACCGGAAGCCCAGTACATAGCCGCCATTTGGGCCGGGGTTACACTGGCAGCTCCCATAATCCGGTAATCAGAGGGATTGGTGGACAGGGTATCGGAATAGCCGCTGTAAGTAGTCTTTCCTGATACGGTTTTATAACTTCGCACCCTGTAATAGTAAGTGACTCCTGCTTTCACTTCCCGGTCCACATAAGCGTTTTCCTTGGTGGAGGCAATTTTTTGAAAAACCGTGAGTTTTTCAGAGGAACTGCGGTAGAGTTCATATCCGCTCACATTCCCCCCCGTCCATGCCACATTTACAGCCGTTCCACCGGAAAAAGAAGCATTTGTCACTAATAATTTTGCAGCAGCGCAGCCGGAGGCCACGCTGCTGAATATGCTGGTTCTGTTCTTTGCATCAACAGACTTTATTTTATAATAATATACGGTGTCTTTTACCACTGTGGTGTCGGAGAAGGCAGTGGTATTACCTGCCCTTCCAATCTCTGTATATTCCCCCTGGGGCTGGGTGCTGCGGTAAATAATATACCCTGAAGCACCGTTTACTGCCGTCCAGGTAATATCAAGCTGAGTTTCCGATACAGATGTCACTGTCACATTCCCGGGAGCCGCCAGGGAACTGCCCTCTGCCGGCGCGCTGTAACTCCCGTAAATTGTCTTCCCGTCGTAGGTGTTTACAAGGCGTACCTTATACCAGTAAGATACGGAAGGCTGTATTGTGGTATCTGCAAAACTGGTGACGCTGTAGTCATTTACCGTTGTAAGAAGGGTGTAAGCACCGTCCCACTCTGTGCTGCGGTACACTTCATAGCCTTTAATATCCTTTACCTGGTTCCACCGGATCAGAAGCGCTCCGGTGTCGTTTGGCTCAACAGAGGCAATCTGCGTCTGGCGGATGGGATACGCAGTGGCCCGGGCACTCTTCCCGCTGGTACCGGTAGCTTTGTACCCTTTCATTTTTACTTCCAGCTTATAATAATATTTTTTCGTCATATTAAGCTTGGAATCTGTATAGCTGGTGGCGCTGCCCTTTGCCGTGCCAATTTTTTTGTAAGTTCCCCCGCTGCTTGTGCTGCGGTAGATAACATAGCTGTCCGCATCTTTGACCTTATCCCAGGAAAGTTTAATCTTTGTCCCTGATACGCCCTCTGCCTGTCCAATTACCGCCTTTGCAACCCTTGCTGCCCGGACAGTGGAATAATCACTGTATCCCGTTGCGCCGTTTACTTTGTTTGTAGTCCTTATCTTATAATAATACTTTACTCCCGGTGTAAGTCCGGAAACTTTATAAGATGTGGTCTTTTTGTTTTTAATAGTCTTTATTTTTTTGTATGTACCGTTTTTAGAGGTACTCTGATAAATCTGATAACCGTTTGCCTCATTGCTCTTTTTCCAGGTAATTGTCTGCTTTGTGGAGGAGGTGGACTGCACTTTCGTAATGGAAACTGCTTTTATTGTCTTTCCGCTGGCAGCGCTGCTGTAACCGCTGTAGCCCTTTTTCTCCCCATTATAATTGTAGGCCTCTACCTGGTAATAATAAGTCTTTCCCGCCTTTACTTTTTTGTTGTCATAGGAAGTTGTATTTCCGCCTTTGACTGTGGCAATCTTTGTATATTTTCCATTTTTAGATTCGGCCCGCTTAATGGTATAGCCTGCCGCATTTTTATCTCCCTTCCAGGAAATTTCCAATGTGGTACTGTTTTTAGACCTGACACGTATGCCCGCAGGCTTTATGGCCGTCCTTCCCGACACGGCATCACTCCAGTCACTGTAAACCGTAGTAGTTCCCTCCTGGCCTACAGCACGGATTTTGTAATAGTAAAGCTTTCCTGCCTTAACTGTGCTGTCCGTATAATTAGACTGGCTCTGGGATGCTATCATGGCAATCTGCTTAAACGTGCCGTCCTTGGAAGTGGAACGGCTAATCTCATAGCCTGTGGCGCTTCCCACAACATTCCAGCTAATCTCAAGGCTCTTGTGGTTTTTAGATTTTAAGGAGCTAATGGCTGTCTTTGCAATGGTTCCCCCGGATTCCACCTTGCTGTAACTTCCGTAAGTTGTTTTTGAACCGGATTTCGTAAAGGTACGCATTTTGTAATAATATACGGTTCCCGGTGTGAGCCCTGTATCTTTGTAGTTTGTGGTGTCCGCAGAGTTAATGGTAGCTATTTTTTCAAATCCTCCATCGCTCTTTGTGCTGCGGTAAATCTCATAACCGCTGACACCGCTTACTTTCTTCCAGGCCAGTTCCAGACTGTCGCTTCCCGCCGCCACAATGGAGGTAAATCCCACGCCTTTCTTTAACCCGTAATACTCTGCAATTCCCGTAGCGTCCGCCACACCCAGCTTTTTCAGATTTTCATCTCTGCTTAAAAATTTTGCATCACTGGCATTTGAGATAAAGGCATGTTCCACAATCAATCCAGGGATTCCGTTTTCTTTACACCGTTTAATTACCCCGTAGTAGTCCGCCAGGGAACCGTCGGGATATCTTGTGTTATTCTCTGAATTGCGGATGTGGATACCCCCGCTGGCAAGGCCCAAATCCGTAAGTTTGGATTCTATGACAGATGCCAGATTTTTCCCGGTATTTCCCACGGAGCTGTTGTAGCTATTGTTTGGGTAATACACATTGGCACCGTTTGGCCCGGCGCTGACATTGGAGTTAATGTGAAGGCTGACAAACACATTTGCCCTGTTGTCAATGGCAACCTGCGCCCTCTGGGCCAAAGTGAGATAGGTATCGCTCTCCCTGGTCATAATGACTTTAACCCCTGCATATTTTTCCAGCTCCTCTTTACAGTACTGGCCGATTTTTAAATTTAGGTTTTTCTCCACAAGGCCGTTTCCCGTAGCGCCGCCGTCGCTTCCCCCATGTCCCGGGTCAAGCACCACAATAAGACTGCTCATTCCTTTGGATGAAGCGCCCTTTACTCTCGCTGCGCTTTCCTGAAGGGCACCGGCATCGCATCCTGCCTGCTTTAGCGCCTCCCCAATATCCTCTGCATCGGTATTTTCATCTAAGGTGACAACATTTGCCTCCACGCTTTCTGTTAAGGCGGAAAGTTCCTCGTCAGTTAAAAGCACATCGTCCGGCTTCGTATCCGCCACTTCATTCACACCAAAGGACGCGTCTATCCCCATTTTGGCAAATGCCGTTGTGGTGGTAAGTCCTTCCATGGTGTAGGTCAGCTCTTTTAACTGATAAGTTCCGGTCTGGGAATCTTTTGGAAAATCCATTTCAAATAAAACAAAGTCATCTAAAATCTCTTTGCTCTCTGCCTCATAGGTTTTTCCTGTCTCTTTATTCTCATAAGTTAAAACAGCAGATTCCACTTTACTGGAACCATCCCCGATGCTGGTCATAATTCTCTGGGTTCCGGGAGTGTTCACCATAGGTTCTGAAACCACCAGGAAATTCACAAGGCCGATTTCTTCCGCCCCCCGAGCCTTTTTTTCTGTCTCCTCCTCTAAGGGCTCCTCTGTCTCCTCCTGTACCGCTTCCTCCGTATCGGAAATCTCTTCGGCACTCTCAGTGGAAACCGGAGTCTCTGACACCTCTTCCTCTAAGGAAGTATCTGCCGATTCCGTTGTCTCTGCAGAAACATCTTCCGGTAAAACCTCCGGGGTTTCTGTCTCCGAATTAACTTCCCCCTGGGAAATATCCGGGGTTTCTGTCCCTGGGATATTTTCTTCCAGGGAAATTTCATTCTTCTCCTGTACACCTGCCTCCCCAGCAGTGCCCTCCTCTGTCACATATCCAGAGGAATCTGATACTGACGCCGCAGTTATATCTGTATAACCTGACGTAAAACTTACCGCCAGGGCCAAGAGCAGCGCCGCAGTTCTCCTAACCATTTTCATTTGTTTTTCTCTCCTCTTTTCTATTTATTTCCGAATCACAGTTCCTGTGGTTCCCTCCAAAGCTTCTTTCGATTTATCTAATTTCGTGATAATCGCTGTCTTTACTGCGGAGTCTCCGATAAACTCAACGGCTGCCTGAATTTTCGGCAGAATCGTACCCTCCTCAAACTGGCCTTCCTCTATGTATGCCCCCGCCTCACTTACGGTAAGCACATTAAGGGCTTTCTGGTCAGGCTTTTTATAATTTAGGCAGACCTTCTCTTCTCCTGTTAAAATAACAAACATATCTGCGTTAAGCATCTGAGCTAATTTCCCTGCCGCCAAATCCTTTTCTATCACTGCGCTGGCGCCCTTTAAGTTATTATTCTGGGTGAGCACAGGGATTCCCCCGCCGCCGCAGGCAATTACCACCTGATCCGCATCGCTTAAAGTGCGGATGGCATCAATCTCCACAATATTCATTGGCTTTGGGGCAGCTACAATCCTGCGGTAACCCTGGGAGGTCTCCACCACATGATTGCCTTTTTTCTCCTCCTCCAATGCCTCCTCTTTTGTCATCACCCGGCCAATAATCTTGCTGGGATGATAAAACGCCTCATCATAGGGGTCAACGCAAACCTGGGTCAAAATCGTGGAAACCGTCTTGTATATTCCCCGGTTTAAAAGTTCCGTGCGGATGGCATTCTGCAGGTCATAACCGATATATCCCTGGCTCATGGCAGAACAAACCGACATAGGGGTTTTTGTATATTCCGGATAAAGCCGGCAGAACTCTGACATCGCCGTATGTATCATTCCCACCTGAGGCCCGTTTGAGTGGGAGATTACAACCTGGTAATCTGACTCAATTAAATCCGCCACTGCCTTGGCTGTCTTTCCAGTGGCAATTTTCTGCTCCGGGAGAGTGGTTCCCAACGCCTCATGCCCCAGGGCAATTACAATCCTCTTTTTTCTCATACGCTTCCTCCTGGATTTATAAACTCCTTCATTTCCCGGCCTGTCCCTTACAGGCCTTCCTTATCAAACAAATAGTTAGCCTTATTATAAAACAACTCCACATCATCCGCAAGATGGAAAACACAGAAAGACTTACCAATATTTTTTAATTTTTCTTAATATTTTCCAGCCCCTATGGAAAATAAAATAAGCGCATCCCTGCGCCTATTTTATAAAATCTTCCTTTTCCTTAATTCTTTTTCCCCAAGGTAACTTCCACGGTAAATTCCTCATACTCTCCGTTTACCGCCCGCTTGTATCCCACTTCCACCGTGGTTCCCGCAGACATATACTGCATCAACTTCTCAATATCCTCCTGTGCGGTAATATTTCTTCCGTCAAATTTTGTAATAATATCTCCTTGGACAAGCCCGGCTTTGTCAGCTCCGCTTCCCTCTACCACCTGTGCAATATAAACTCCCATAGGCATATTGTATGTCTTTGCCACTTCCTCTGTCATATCCACCCCGGAAGCTCCAAAATATGCACTGTCAGAACCTCTCACCACCTCCCTGGTAATGAGCTGCTTAATAATGGGAATAGCAGCATCCGCCGGAATGGCATACCCCATGCCCTCCACGCTGGTCTCAGAATATTTTACGGAGTTGATTCCGATAACTTCCCCCCGGATATTAAGAAGAGCTCCGCCGCTGTTCCCCGGATTGATAGCTGCGTCTGTCTGGAGAAGGGAATTGGTAACGGAAGAACCGTTGCTCTCATCCTGCACCGTCACTTCCCTGTCCACAGCAGAAATCACCCCTTTGGTCACGGACTGTCCGTATCCTAAGGCATTTCCAATGGCAACCGCCGCCTGCCCCACCTTCACCTGGCGGGACTCCCCAAAAGTGGCAGTGCGGATAATCCCTTTTGTCTCTTGGTCAATGTCGGATAATTTTACACTGACCACCGCCAAATCACTGTTGGGATCCGTTCCCTTTACCTTGGCGGTAACCAGGGAATCGTCTGAAAAAATAACCGAGAGGGTATTTGCCCCTGCCACTACATGATTGTTGGTTGCAATATATAGATTTTCCTCATCCTGGCTGATAATAATTCCGGAACCGCAGCCTTCACTTTCATATTCCTGGGTATAGCCGAAAAAACTCCGGACCCTTGTGGTGGATATGGTAGTGATGGACACAATGGAGGGCATTGCCATATCCACAATAGAAGACACATCCGTCACTGCGCTTTTCTCCCCGGCAATCTCATTCTTATCCGCCATATCCTGCACAAGATTTTCCGTGGACTGGGCAATATTTAAATCCGCCCCGCTTTTTTCTTCCCCGGTTTCATTTCCCCTGTTTAAATATTTATCAAAAAAATAAGATGTGCCGGAAAAAGATGTTCCCGCCACCAGCCCAAACACAAGGGCAAGGGCAGTAAAACGAACCGTTTTCCCCCAGAAGCCTGATTTTTTCTTAGGTGGTTTTTCCGGTTCTTCATAAGGAGTATAGTAAGTTTCATAAGAATTGTTTTCATCAAACTGGTTCATGCTAAAATTCCTTTCATCCTCTGATTTTTATAGTAGTAGTGTATCCCATTATTGTGTAAGTTTTGTGAAAAAAAAGAGAAACCCAGAAATTGGGCTTCTCCTGTAATTCTTTTTTATTCTGCAGATTCCGTACTTCCGTCATCTGTTGAAAATCCTGTGTCTGTTGTGCTGGTATTATCATCCCCGGTAAGAGGATTGTCGTACCTGGTAGTGGCGTTTGTGGTACATCCTGTGTAATTTACAATATACTCACTTAAACCTTTCACCGTGTTAGAAACATTGTTCTCCTCATTAAAGAGATACTGGTGAAGTTCCACCACATTCGTCTCCAGATCTGTGGGAACTACAATACTTCCCTTGGATCCAAAGTTTCCGGTGCACAGCTCAAAGGGCCAGCCGTGATTTCCCGCCAGCTCGTAATCCATCACGCCGCTTGCTAAAGACAACAATTCTTTGCTGGTAAAACTTGTGGAAATTTCATCAAACATGGTGTCAATTAAGCTGCTAACCGTGGAGATACTAGAGCCTTTTGCCTTGTCAATCATCTTGCCTAATACTTCCCTCTGACGCTCGGTACGCTTAAAATCATCCCCGGCAGTGTAACGGATACGGCAGTATGCCAAAGCCTGTACTCCGTCCACGGTATAGGTTCCGCCGCCGGATAACTTGGAGGAAGAGTGTTTTGTCACCTCATTAATCTCGTCAATGTAGTTGTCATTCATTATCTTAACTTCCTCGTCTGTAAGAGTCAGCTCGATTCCGTCTAAGAGATCCACCGCATCCACCACTGCCGCAAAATCCACCGCAACATAATTTGTGATATCCAGATTCAGGTTCTTGTTCAGGGCTGCAATAGCTCCTTTGGGGCCGCCATATGCATAGGCGGAGTTCATTTTGTTAAAGGTGTCTTCCTTTACGCTTAAAAAGGTATCACGGTATACAGAAATCAGCTTTACTTCCTTGGAGTCATTGTTAATGCTGGCAATCATGATCGTATCGCTGTTGCCGCCGTCGTAATTTCCGGTAGAACGGTTATCCAAACCGAAAAGTGCAATGTTTGTGTATCCCTTTAAAGCTTCCTTTGTCTCGGAATCCAGCTCGATTTCCACCTCATCCGCATTGATGGGCCCGGTGCTCTGAACCTTGTCCACCTTAAAATACAGGTACAATCCCACAAGAAGCAGCACCAATACAACAATTTCAACTGCAAATATTACAACTTTGTTTTTTTTGTTCTTTTTCTTTTTTCTGTTTGTACTCATCATCTCTCCATTCTTTCAGACATGTGTATTGTCTAAAGTATAACATATTTTGGAAAACAATTAACATAAATATATAACTTTTTTCCAATTCTGTCAATGATTCGGTAACCGGAATCGACAAAAGCAGTGTAGAATTTTCTCGTCATAATTTTGTAAATTATTTAATATTTTTGTATATATTTCACAAATTTTCTTAATGTTTTTTTAATATCCCCTGACACAGAAGGGCTTTTGCCAAAATCAGCCTCTTTTTTATCATCACAGGAACCGTGCCGTGGGTAAAATCCGAGACGTTTTTTTCATGCCTGCGGTATAAAACCAGGGGTTCTTTTAGAAAAAGGCTTTTATTACCGGCAATGTGATTGATAAGACCAATCCACTGGTCATGCATCTCGATTTCCTCAGGGATGGGAAGCGCCCGGGAAAGCAGCTTTCTGTGAAAGGCCATGCAGCATCCCATATACCGGTTTTTTATATAATTTTTCCAAAATCCCGGCGCAGAGCCCCGGTATTCAAAGAATGACGGCATAATCTCTTTTTTTAATTTCCCGTCCATAACTCTGGCATCATGGTTTACCAAAGTGTAATTTCCTTCCAGGAGATAGGGCAGGACACGCTCCACCTTATCCCTTGTCCACACATCATCCTGATCCGATAAAAAAATGTATTCTCCCCTGCAGTGCTTTAGGGCGTTTTCAAAATTCTTTTTAATGCCCTTTCCCGGACCTTTTAAAATCCGAATGGAAATTTTTCCCTTTTGGTATTCCTGTAAAAAGGCAAGGGTGTTGTCCTTTGAGCCGTCGTCGGAAACCACAATCTCATCTTCTTCTTTCAAATTTGCCAAAATGGATTCTATCTGCTCTCTAATATATCTTTCCCCATTATAGGATGCTAATGCAACACTTACCCTTACTTTTCCCATAAAAATACATCCTCATATGCCTTCGCTATCTTCTCTTTACTGTAGTGGTTTAAAATTCTCTGCTTGGCCAGGTTTCCGTAAACCATCCGTTCTTCCTGGGAAAAATTATCCGACCGGTCAATGAGAAGAGCCAGATTCCCCGGGGTTTTCTTCCAGTACAAGGCGGCTTTTTCCCCCACTTCCCGGTTAAAGCCCACATCTAAAAGAAGATTTAAAGCCGTGCTCCCCAATGCCTCTAAAAGAGAAGGGTTTGTCCCTCCCACTTCATGGCCATGGATATAGGCATAAGCCTTCTCCCTGATTTTTTTCATCAGTTCCTCTTCGTATACGGTGCCGCAGAAAAGTATCCTTGGGTCTTTTAAAAAACCAGTCTGATTTTTCAGCTTTTCAAAAAAATCATTTTCCTCCACATTTGTAATAATCGCCAGCTTTTTTTTCGTCTTTGACTTCATAAACTCCCGTATCATGGTTTCGTAATTATTTTCCGGCACAAAACGCCCCACAATCAAATAATACTCCCCAAAGGCGAGGCCCTTTTCGGCAAACCATTCCGCTGCCCTTTTGTCCGTATCTTTCAGCCTGCTGGCCGCCACGTCCACGCCGTAGGCGATAAATGTGGTTTTGGGACGGTACTTTTTGTAGGTATCTTTCATATACCGCTCCATATTTTTGGAATCACAGATAATAAGATCCGCCCTTTTTACCATAAGCCTTTCCGAAAATTTCCAATATCTGCGGATGGGCTTGTTCCACTTTGCCCGCATCCACTCATGGCCGTCGGGGTTAATGTAAAGCCTTCCCCCTAAGCGCTTTAACCTGCGCTTTAAAAATCCTGCAAAGGGGCCGATGCGGCAGGCTAAGACATACACCACCGGGTTTTTGGAGGGATGCTCTTTTAAATAAGAAAGACAGTGAAGAAAAGCCGCAATATCATAATATACTGCTTTTGCCGGCCCTATGGAAGGTACTTTTATCTGAAAACACCGGGCATCCTGATAGGTATACTCGTCCTTTTTGTCCGCCATGCAGGCCACATGGTACTTGATTTCCCTGTTCATTTTGCACCGTGTCAGTTGTTCCACAAAGGTCTCAAAGCCGCCGTATCTGGCGGGAATCCCTTTGCTCCCGATAATAAATACATCCTGCATATCTCTCAATCCCTCATTTCATAGGTATGCCCTGTCTTAAGTTTTAAATTCCTGTTATAGCAGGGGTCGGGCTTTGAAAGATCCTTTTCCCATTTCCCGGAAAACATCTCCCTCTCCCCTGGAGAGAAGGCCATCTCCCCGGATTTTAAAATCACGGAAACCTCCGGGGACACCACAGTAAAAAAACCGGCTTTCCTCATGGAAAAACTTAAGTCCGCCCCGTAATACTCCCCGGTAAAACGCAAATCTTCCTCCGCCATTTCAAAAGCCTTTCTCTTTACCACCACGCAGGTGAAAGAAACTGCGCTGACCCACTTGGGTATCACTCCGTGGAGGAAATATCCTTTAAACTCTCCGTAAAGTCCCTTTAAAGAAGGTATGAGATTCCCTTCCCTGTCATAAATATATCCGTTGGAAAGAACCCTTTTTTTCCTGTCCAGCACCTTTGCCCCCGCAATGCCGTTTTGTTTTGGGACGCAAAGAGAAAGAAGCTTTATTAATGCGTCTTCCGGGATGGATATATGCTCCCCGGCCCAAAAAATATAATCTCCCTTTGCCCGGTTTAAAATATTTTTTTCTAATCTTTCAGCCAGGAGATATTCCGTCTTAATTTTATAGCCCTCTCCCGTAAGATGGGGTGTGATTTGCTTTTTTATATATGCCAATGTCTCTTTAGAGGGGGCAGCTACGGAAACTTTGTAAGTTCCCTTTAACTCATAAGACACCTGGTATACCCCAAGATTAGGCGTTAACCTTGCCTTTCCGGTTGTCCCCATGCGCTTTAAGTGCCCCTCAATGGCCTTACAGCCATTGTCAAAGGCGTATTCCTTGTCTGCACTGTTTCCGGCGGTGGAGCCTTCATGGATTCTCCAGTGGTAAAGGATTTTTGGCACATGGCGCACATCGGCCCCCGCCTCCACGCACCGCAGCACAAAATCATAATCCTGTGCCCCGTCAAACTCCGGGTCAAGCCCTCCCGTTTTCTCTAACAATTCTCTGGAAAACATTAAAAAGTGGCAAAAATAATTATTCCGCCTTAAAAACTCCAGATTAAAATCCGGTTTAAAATGGGGCCTTGAGTGAACCTTTCCCCCGCTGTCAATCTTATCCTCATCGGAGTAAATCATAGCAAAGCTTCTCTCCTTTGGCAAATACCCATTCAGACACTTCACCATCTCATAGAGGGCATTTTTTGCCAGCACATCGTCGTGATCCATTAAGGCCACAAACTCCCCCGCCGCCATTTCAAACCCGGCATTTGTATTCTCCGAAATCCCTCCGTTTTTTGTAAGCCTTTTATAGTGTAACCTTTTCTCCTTATTCTGATACTCTTTTATCACTGACTCCACTCTTCCGCTTCTGCTTCCGTCCGCCAGGCAAAGCTCCCAGTTTTCATAAGTCTGGGCAGTCAGGGAATCTAAAAGTTCCCTCAGATAAGACTCCCCCGTCTCATAGGCGGGGATTACAATACTAATTAACGGCTCAAAGGGAAACCTATCCTCCCGCTGTCTTTCCAATTCCTTTTTCCCGGGAAGATACCGCCGGTAACCTTTTGTGTAAGAGAGCATGGGAGAGCGGCTTCTCTCCGCAGTTTTTAACACAAGTCCTTTCATACCATATCGCTTGAAAAGGCTTTTCACATAATTGTACTGATACTTTATATTCATAGGCTATTCCGAACCTTCTCCTGTAAGAACCACCTGAAAGGTCTTAACAAGTATTTTTAAATCAAGAGCCAGGCTCCACTGAGAAATATAGTGGGTGTCAAGGGCCACCACTTCCTCAAAATCCGTGATATCGCTTCTGCCGCTGACCTGCCACATTCCCGTAATTCCCGGCTTAATCCCAAGCCTTGCCTTGTGGTGAATCTGGTAATGCTCAAACTCTTCCAGTGTGGGGGGCCTTGTGCCCACCAGGCTCATATCCCCCCGGAGCACATTAAAAAACTGGGGAAGCTCGTCAATAGAATATTTCCGAATAAATTTCCCCACAGGAAAAATCCTGGGATCGTCCTCCATTTTAAACATCAGCCCCCGCATTTTATTCTGCTCCATCAACGCCTCTTTTTCTGCCTCCGCATTTACATTCATGGAGCGGAACTTATAAAGCTTAAATTTCCTACCGTTTTTTCCCACCCTGGTCTGGGAGAAAAACACAGGCCCGGGGGACTGTTTTTTTATAATGGGGGCAAAAATCACATAGGCAATTCCGCAGGCGATAAGGCCGATGATGCTCCCTATAATATCCATCAAGCGCTTGATAAAAAGCTGCCTGGGAGATGCGATTTTCATGCTGGAGGTTAAAACCATATAATTTCCATAATGCTCAATCACTTTATTGGGAGCTAAAGCGTTCATATGGACCAGATTAAAATGAACCGTAATCCCCAGCTCCAAAAGCTCGTTAGCTAAAGCCTGGGAACTCTCAATGGTATTCCCGTTTATGAACACTTCATCCACCACATTTGTTAGAAGATATTCGTAAAAATCGTCTGCATTGGCCACCACGGGAACGCCGTAAATCATCTTACCCTTCATAGGCTCGTCCACCACAACCACACCGCTAATGTAAAAATCCCGGTAGGGCAGGTGGGCAAACTCCTCAAGGGCCGCCTTTGCATACTGGGATGCTGTGACCAGTACCATCACGGAAAGATTTTTCCCCACGGTCATCCGCCAGCGGATGAGATATTTTAACCCAAGCCTTCCAATATACACAAAGACCATGGATAGGGCCCAGTAGAGGAATATAATCTTTCTGGAATAAATCTCCGTCTGCTTTGTGGCAACCTCATACATCAAAAGCCCTACAAATATGGTTGTGGAAAAGGTTATGCAGGAATGCATTTCCTGGAAATTCCCTCTCCGCAAAATCCCATTGTAAGGCTCAAAAAAGAACACCACGCAGATATCAATTAAAAACAGCACCACAGCCAGCCTCTCGTAGGGCTCGCTGGAATAAGGCAGGCTCCACCCCAGACGGAACACATATGCCACAATGAAGGCCAGTTGCAAAGAGATAATATCTAAAATTGTAAAATCAAGATGTTTCAGCCAATTTTTCTTCTCTTTCTTATACATATCTTATACCTCTTCTTAGGAATCCGATTCGAGCGCCCTTATCCCCGTCCGTGGATATAAAGCCAGCTCTTTACATAATCTTCCCGTTCCTGTTCACTCATCTGCCCTACTTTCTCATAGGGCAGGCGGGTCATAGTCATCTGGGGTTCCCCGCATTTAAAACACTCCACATTTTTTCTTCTTGACACCACCCGCATCCATCCGCAGTGGGGACAAATATATACTTTCATTTCTTCTCGCTCCGGTAGCTTATCTATTTGTGCTGTGACAACTTATCCCTCTGTATCCGCATTGTCTGAAGCTGCATCTCAAAATCCTGGCGGTTCTTCTGGCCTAAAGTAGTCAGGATAAGCCCTGAGAAAAAAGACTGAATCGCCGCAAGCATGACAAAACCGCAGGCAATCAGGGTTGGAAAATGGGGGACAAGCCCCGTCTGTCCGTACTGGATTAAAATGGGAATCATAAAGCCAATGGACAAAAGGGCAAGAACCGCCGCAATTATCCCGAAAAAGTTCATAGGCTTATAGGTCTGGTAGAGCCTGGCAATGGTTTTTAGCACCCGAAACCCGTCGGAAAAAGTATTCAGCTTGGAAACGCTTCCCTCCGGCCTGTCCCTGTACTCAATCACCACATTCTCCACCTGCATATTCTTATCCGCGGCATGGATACTCATTTCCGTCTCAATCTCAAAGCCCTTGGAGAGCACTGGAAAAGTCTTTACAAAGAGATAGCTGAAGGCCCGGTATCCCGTCATAATGTCCTTAATATCCGTCTCAAAGAGCACGTTGATGCTCTTTCTTACAAGGGAATTCCCGAAATTGTGGAAGGGCCTTTTGTTTTCCGTAAAGTAGGTAGAAGAAAGCCTGTCCCCCACCACCATATCCGCGTTCTGCTCAAAGACCATTTTCACCATCTCCGGGGCCGCCTCCGCCGGGTAGGTATCGTCCCCGTCAATCATAATATAACACTCCGCATCGATATCCCGGAACATTCTCCTTATTACATTTCCCTTGCCCTGCTTGTACTCATAGCGCACAATGGCCCCCGCCCCCCGGGCAATCTCGTCCGTCCCGTCGGTGGAATTATTGTCGTAGATATAAATGACAGCCTCCGGCAATACGCGCTTAAAATCCTCCACCACTTTTTTTATGGTGCGGCTCTCATTGTAACAGGGAACTAATACTGCAATCTTATCCATTTCAGATTTCCTTCCATTTTTTCATCCTGCGAAACACAAGGTATATTTCAATTATAATCTGTATTCCCAAAGTAATCAACAGTGCAATCACCACACCGTCCATACAGTAACGTTTCACCAAAACCATTGAGGCAATAAGGGAAGATAAGATTCCCAGAATACCCACAGCAAGCTGTCCCTTTATCTCCCGAAACACCGTGCACACCGGAAATAGGCAGGCGTTGATACTGATTAAGAGGGTTGTGGTGATAATGGGCACAAAGAGATAGGCGTAGGGACGTATCTCCTCCCCAAATACCTGTACCAAAAACCACTCTCCCAGTAAAAATGACACAATTACAGCCAATGCGGACAGGACCACAAAGGCGAGAAAAACCTTTTTTAAAATCCCTGCAAAGCCTTTTTTATCATCTGCTAAAAGCTTGTCCGCCAATGGCGTGATTAAGGGCACGAAAATGGTGTTGGCCCCCACCTGGACAATCATGCTGGGGGTTGCAACGGAAGAATAATAGCCCAGCACTGTCTCGTCAAAATAACGCTCCAAAAAATATTTGGGGAGGGAGATGGACAAATTGTTTGTCACCGCCACAACCACCAGGGGGACTAAAATTACCATCAGGGTTTTTAAAGCCTTAAAATCCGCCCTGTCCTTTTCCACAAACTTTAGGGCCATGACCCTGTCATAAAAGAATACCACCAGAAATGTGGAAACTGTCATGGCTAAAACGCCGTACATCAGATTTCCCGTAATATAAATCAGGCCGCAGAAGCTTACAATCATAAGCACGCCCCTCATCAAAAAGGAGTAACAGATAAAGTCCATCCTGCCCTTTTTCTGGCAGATGCCGTGGTACACATCCACCCATGCCTCTACGCATTTAAACACCATATACAAAAGGATGATTCCCCACTGGTAAGGGGTATAGGCGTTAAACAAAAGCCCTATGGCACAGATAAGAAAAGCTGCCCCCATGGCGATGTAACGGGAGGTAATATAAGTTTTGTCCGAATATTCCCCTTTTACATCGGAAACCTGGTACTGCCTGGTATTAAACAGGGCAAAAATGGCAAATGCCGCTGTAAAAGTCATGGCCAGGGAATAATTTCCCGCATCCTGATACCCGGAAAGGCGCACAATTAAAATTGTGGTAAGCCACTGGCAGCCATAGTAAAACATGGTGCCGAAACTGTTGTAAAATATATTTGCTAATGTGGATTTTTCTTTCATGTCTTTTCCTGTCTTAAAACTGTACCGTACCTTTTCTCAATTTGCTAAGTATACCATATTTTTCCCTATATGTCCATGGAGTAATCTGCCCTGTGGAGGGTTAAATTGGGATTGTAATACTTATCTCCCGCCTGTATCTCCTTTTCCCATTTTTCCTGGAAACGGTTAATTTCCTTTTGGAACCTTTTCTGCTTTTCCTCCGTGTCCTCGTACCCTCTGGACTTTGACTCATAGTGATAGAGCTTTGCATAGGGGTTAAACAGGATTTTATAGCCCTTCTCACAGATTTTCATACAGAAATCCACATCATTTAAGGCCACGGCAAAATCCTCCCCCATGCCCCCAACTTCCTCGTACACCTTTCTTCTCACCATAAGGCAGGCCCCGGTGACAGCGGAGACTTCCCGCTCACAGAGGGAAAAGGGGTAATATGTCTCATCCCGGTCTCTAAGGCTCCACAGGGCATGGGCCGCAAAGCCCCCCATACCGATAATCACCCCGGCGTGCTGTATGGTGTCATCCCCGTAATAGAGCATGGCCCCGCAGGCTCCCACCCCAGGTTTTAACACAGAGGAAACCATCTCCTTTAAGGCGTTTCCGTCTGTAAATTCCGTGTCATTGTTTAAAAATAAGAAAATCTCCCCCAAAGCATGTTCCACTGCAAAATTGTTGATGGCGGAATAGTTAAATCCCCCTTGGAAAGTCACCACATGGATTCTCTCATCCTCCCGCTGTATCTTCTCATAATAGTCAAAGGTGGCCTTGTCCTCACTGTTATTCTCTGCAATTATCACCTCATAATTCTCATAGGATTCCTTGTCCTTTAAAGAATCCAGGCAGAGTTTCAGGTCGTCCGTATGGTCTTTGTTGGGAATAATAATGCTGACTAACGGCTCCTCTTTTAATTCATACTCCACATGGAAAAACCCCGGTACGTCAGAGGATTTTACATTTCCTTTTAACCCTTCTGTTCTCAGGTAATGCCTGAGGGCATCCCCCTGCTTTTCCCCAGTTCCCCGGACAAATCCGGTCCCTTCCCCATCCATTTCATTGGAAAACAGGGCTTTTGGTATGTGGCGGATCTGCCCTGCCAGAAGGAAGGACTGGATGGCAATATCGTACCAGTCGTCTCCCGAAACAGTTAATTCCCCTTTTGTCTTTTCCACTATTTTCCCAAACAGTTCCTTTTTTATCACAAAGATTCTCCCCAGATACTGGAAATTTAAAAGAAACTCTAAACTTGCATCCGGCTTAAAGAAAGGACGGAAACGTTTTTTCCCCCTGGCATTGTCTTCATCCGTATAGATAAGATCCGCCCCAAGCTCTGCCGCTATGCAGATTTCATAGAGAAAATTCTCCCTTGGCACTGCCCCTTTCCCGGAAAACACCAAGTAATCTCCCTTGGCCTTATTTAAAATATCTTCCGCCGTTTTCCCCTCTTTCAGCTTCATCACAGAAACCGGGAGAACCGTCTGCTTTTTCCAGTCCATACTGCGGTTTTCTTCCCCCTGCTCTAAGACAACGGTAAAGTGGAACCTTCCCTCTAAGCCGGATTTCCGCTGTACATTTAACTCAGCCTTAGAGGGACTTACGCGCCTTAAAAAAGTCATATACTCGCTTTCCTGGCTGATGGGCACCCCAAGTTTCCTAAGGGCTTTTTTCCCGGTATAGCCCACACCGTAATTTTTCAGGTAGTAGGCGGCTTTTTGTACCTTATTTTTTCCTTCTAAATCAAAATCACTGAGCATGGCTTATCCTCCCGATTACAAAATTTTATTTCTTCTGCCAGAACGTTTCGTAAGACAGATTTTTATTATAGTATGGGTCCCCTTCTGCAATCTGTTCCTTAAAATCCCTTATCAGCATATCCTTGTCCCCTTCCGTCAGTTCTTCCCGGTAGTCCTTCCCCGGAATCTGGCATAAGGCATAGGGGTTTAACACCACCAAAAGGCCTTCTTTCCTAAGAGACAGGCAGAGAGCCAGTATGGATCCAAAGAAAGAATCCCCCTCTTTATAACAGGAAATCAGCAGTTCTTTTTTTACCATGCAGGCGTTGCCGGAAACTGCGGAGACGTTATGTGCGTAATAGTTTCTTCCCATGTACCCCGGTGCGTCAAACGTCCCTCCCTTGTTTGCCTCTAAGGCCAGTTTTTCCTTTGTCGGCGCCACAACAATATCTGAACTTAAAATATGATTATTTTCATCTAATATCTGCATTCCTACAAGGGCCGTATCTCTCCGCTGGGCAAACATGATAAGCTCTTCCATCCAGTTTGGTGTAATAATTTCCGTTCCCGAAAGGAGGAGGATGACATATTCCCCCTGGGCTCTGTCTGCCCCTTCCCTTAAAGTTTCCCCGGGTTTTAAGGAGAAAATTTCATAATTTTTATAAGAGGAGTACTGTTCCACAGAGGCTTTTGTCTGTTCCGAAAGCTCCGTTTTCCCCTGGTTATCTAAAATAAGTATGGTGACTTTGGGATTTTTTATCTCATACTCCATGCGGTAATGGGTTTTGCAGATTTGGGCGCTGTGCACCTTTGCAGGATATCCCCTCCGGGCTTCCCCATCCCTCACCGCCCGGCGCCCGGCATCTATGGCATAGGATTTGGAATCTAAGTTCATGGAGGTGGAATTTTCATGGCATCTCCAGAAATAAAGTATTTTGGGCACATGGCACACAAGGTTCGCCCCGTCTGTCAGCCTTAAAATCATATCGTGGTCCTGGCTTCCGTCGTATTCTTTTGAAAACATCCCCACTTTTTCCACCAACGCTTTTTGAAACACGCTTAAGTGGCAGATATAGTTTACCCCCCTTAAATTGTCCGGGGAGAAATCCGGTTTAAAATGGTAGGTCACAATGTTTTCCAAATTTTCCCCCTCAAAAGTCACCTCATCGGTATAGACAAATTCCGCCCCCTTCTCAGAAATCACTTTTGCACATTCATAGAGGGCGGAGGGGTGTAAGATGTCGTCATGGTCAAAAAGGGCCAGATAATCCCCCGTTGCCATTTCGATGCAGGCGTTGGTGTTGTCCGCAATGCCGCCGTTTTTTTGAAGTTTTTGATACACCACCCGTTTGTCCCCTGCATAGGAATCCACCACAAAGGCCACATCCCCATGAGCGCTGTCGGAGGCGTCCGCCAGGCACAGTTCCCAGTTCTGGTAGGTCTGGTTTATCACAGACTCAATCATATCCCGAAGAAACTTCTCCGGGGTATTGTACAGCGGCACAAGAACGCTGATTTTGGGCATATAAGAAAATTTTTCTTCCCTCTGTCGGTTTTTTTCCTCCTCTGAGGGCATACTCTCCTGCAAAAATGCCAGGGCTCTTTTTCGTCGGCTCCACTTGTTGTTCTCTATCTTGTTTTTTACTTTTCCCCGAAATCCCTTAACCCCGTGGACATAGACAAACTGCATCCCATGCCACAGTGCCCTTGCCGGGGTCAAAAGGGCCCAGAGAGGTGTGTTTCTTAACTTTTTAAAACGCTTTTTCCCGTTCCAGACCTCCACATCATCCGGCCCCTCATCATGGGTGTAAGCCAAAAATTTTTCATATGGCGTGAAATCCCTGACTTTTTTCTCTTCATTCATGGAAAACCTCCTGTATCTTTTATGGCTTTACGGACAAAATATAACCCGACTCATTTTCCATATAAATCTCCACATTTTTCTCTTTCAGCACTTTTTCCCCATGCTGCTTTTCAAAATCCGAACCCTTTAACATCACCGTATAATGAATGTCCCAGTCCTTATAGGCCTGCCTTAATTCCTCCCTGGTGTGCCGCCACTCGTAGAAATCCGGGAAATCGTAGCCGCTGACCCCCTCATACACATAGGTTGCCCCGTAATCATGTTCCTCTGTCATAAGAGGCACCATTTTTTCTTCCGAAAGGTCGTCAATGACCACCTGATACAAATCCAGAAGGGATTGATCCAATCCCGCCAGATGCTGGCGGAACAAAAACCCGTTAAACTGGTACAGGGTAAAAAACTCCGGGCTGTGCATGGCCCTGGTAATGTTTTCCGTGGAAGTTACAATGCGGTACTCCACCTTTCCAAAACAAAGCCCTGCAAACCCTGCGATAAGCAGGCAGTAGGCAAAAAGAGTCTCCTTTGCCTCCCTTAACATCATTCCCACCCCTATAAGGGTTAAGACCCAGGCAAACATCCACAGAGGGAAATAAGATTTGTAATAGTAGTATGTGGACACATGGTGGGTTAATGTCAGGGCCAAAAGTCCTGCGGTAAACAGGAAAAACGCCAGGAAAAAAGTAACTTCCGGGGTAAGCTTTTTCTGTTTTAATGTGGAAACCAGCACAAACAGAACAGGAAAAAGAGTCCAGAAAAAGTCCATGTAAAGCTCCGTGTAAATTCCCCCCTGGTTTCCCAAGGCCCCGCTGATACTGGTGCCGGAGGAGATAAAAAATCCATACAGGCAGTAGCACAGCCCGTAAATAGTTGGCAGCAGAAACACCTTAAGACTTAGCCACACATTTTTTAGCGCAAAAATTTTTCCCTCCCGCTTTGCCAAAACCGCCAGATAGAAAAATACGGCAAGAAAAGCCATGGGGGCAAAGAGCATGTAGCTGGTAATTACCCCAAAGCACCCCAGCATCAGCATAAACACCGTATACTTCCGCTCCACCAAAGCTTCCTCGTAAAGCCTTAAAGCCAAAACCAGAAATCCCACGTACATAGCTCCCATTGCCCAGTAGCCAAAGGAATAATAGTATCCGAAGTAGGGATAGCCCAAGGTATAGGCAATTAAAATTACGATTCCGAAAACCTTTGTGGCCATGGTCTTTAAAAATCCCCGAATCAGGGCGGCAAAAAACAAAGTCTCCACCAAAAAGAAGAACCAGTCTCCCAAAATATACCCCTTAAATAAATCCGCTGTCCGCACAAAGGGGGAAACCATCTCAATGACCATGGCATTCTGCAGATGCATAAAATACATCATGGTCACTTTCTGGGAACGGACAATAAGGGTGGCCTCTTTTAAGTGAAGCCCTGCATCCGTGTTGTAATAACAGTAATTTAATGCTGGGGAAAATTGTTTGATAAGAATTATCACCATGCCCAGTGTAATCCCCACCAGGAGAATCAGGTCATATTTCTCCCACACATAGGACTGCTGTTTCCCCTCTTTTTTGATAAAATAAAATAAAATTCCCGCCAAAACAAAATAGACGATTCCCATGGAATAGAGATTTACGGGAATGTGCAAGGGGCTGATAAACCCTGCCACAATCCCCCCCATGGCAATGGTAATAAGAAAAGACAGGATGAGCCACACAAAGCCGTTTAACTGCTGAAAAGATTTCTTCAGAGAATACACCCCAAATACACAGGCCATAAGCCCCAGGGGATAAAAGATTGTCCCAAAAATTGTTCCGTGTAACATAGAAATCCTCCCTTATTTTATCAGAATCTGGTTTGGCGTGGTGGAAAAACTGTAAATCTTAGCCCCAAGCTCCGCCATCATTGCCGTATTTTTCAAGGTTTTATAGTGTCCGCTTCTGTCATTCATCAACCAGTCCGGGGCGTCAAAAAATGCGGCTTTTGCCCCTGTTTTTTCGTAAAAATCCCTTTTTAGGCCTCCGTTTCCGTGGTGCCCCATCTGTATATAATCCGCTTTAAGCTTATCCCCGTAGGTATCCAAAAGATAATCGCTCATCCCTTTTCCCACATCGGAACAAAACAGCATGGATTCCTCCTTTGCCGTAACTTTAAACATCATGGAGCCGTCATTTAAAAGGTCGTCGGATATCTCATCCACATAATCTTCATAGGCATTAAAAATCTGAACCTCAAGGCCTTCTATATTCAGGTTATCCCCGGGATGGACATAGGAAAGCTCTTTAATATCCAGGGTGAGGAGTTTTTCGTATACCTCCACCTCATCCCAGGGAGCGTTGGAAAGGCACAAATCCACAGGGGCCATATCCACCATATATACCTTATCAATTTCCAGTTTCCCCGGTTTTTTATAAATCTCATAAAAAGCCCCGGCATGGTCTCTGTGGGGATGGGTGACAAACCATGCGTCCACATGGTTTCCCAGGGCTTTTAACTCTCTTCTCACATAGTCCGCATCACTTCGCCAGCCCCCGTCAACTACAACCACATGGCCCTTGTTATCCGTCAAGGTATAAAACATCAACTGGGCCCCCTCGGCCCCGCCGTGCTGGGTTAAAAGCCACTGCCCGTCCCAGGCGCTCTTTTCCCTGGTCTGCCGGTACACGTCATAAGCGCCGCTACTTCCGATTTTTTCATAACCGTTCTGTTCCACCGCTTTTGCCACGTCCTCATTTACGGGATAGGCCAGATAACTGCACCCTTCCATAGCTGCATAAAAACTAAGTGCGTCCCAGTTCTGATGCTCTGCGCACATAATCCGGAAAATCTCACTGGCATTGTTGTTTTTTATGGTTTCCCCCCGCACCGCATTGTTTCCGTAAGGCATTTTTATATCCCCGTCATACTGTCTGATAAAGGGAAGAAGGTCATTTGGAACAATCAGTTTCTTTTCTTCTATGCCCCTGGCTTTTGCATCCTCTTCTATGATATCACAGATAGTTACCACATCCTGGGGGATATTGTAATGGTTCTGCTTGTACTCAAACATAGATGCATTGTACACCCTTGTCCCCGTCATGGCGATGACAAGGACCATAACAAAAAGCAGGAAATACCGCCGTATCTTTTTTTCTGCGGCCATAATCACCTGCACTCCGGCATAGGCGGTAATAACCACTGTGGGCAAAAGCCAGAACATACGCCAGTACACGGTTTTCCCGATACAGGCTATTATGATTTTCGCCGTCAGGGGAAAGAAACAGATGATAAAAAACAGCAGGGTGTACCCCAAAAAAACATAACGCTTTTCGTCTTTTTTCTGGAGCAGAAGATACAAAACCGCTGTAAAAAACAGCGCCATATGCATTCCCGTCCCGTTATAATTATCATACATGGATTTTACAAATTGGAATATTTCTCTCAAAACAGCCTCCGTCTTACCCTCTGATAAACAGGTACGCCCCTGCACAGATTAAATTTGGCACACAACACAAAACCGCAGGGATTAAACACAGGAAACGCTTTTTTTTAAGGGCCAAAAGAATACCCAAAATCCCTGTCATAACTGCTCCCAGTATGACTCCCATGGAGGAAACCATACAGCAGGCGCACATTAAAAATCCCAAAAGACACCACTCAATCCATGCCCCCTTCTCTTCCCCCCGGCAAAAGAGCCTTAAAAACAGATACAGCGTCAAGGGCAGAAGAATACCTGCCAGGAATGCTTTGCCCTGCCACAGGCGGATTAAGAGGAACAGTCCGCTGGTGCGCTCACTGTAACCGGAAAAAATGGTAAGCATTGTCACAAGAATTAAAAAATATCCCGTTTTTTCCTTATCCCCGTGAAACAAATTCCTCCCGATTAAAGCATAAACCATGTAGGCCACCAGGAGAAACCAAATCATAAAAACAGAGTGGGCGATAATGGCGGGATGGTTGCACACCGCTTTGCTCACTACGGCGATAAATGCGTGGAAGGGGGATAAGACATAGCGGGAAGGCAGATTTTTATAGAGTTCCCCTGTGTAGGGATTATACTGAAATATGGTGTCAGTGGAGAGAGAGGTGACGGCGCTGGCCACATAAAAAGCGTCATCCGTATTGGTATACTGGCAGCGTTTATAAATCAAAACCTGGCAGAAAATTAAAACAAGTTCCCCCCAGATTGCCAGGGTAAAGCCTTTCACCTCTGAAACGGTATCCAAAAACACCTGGTACAGCCTTTTGTAATTGAAGATAAGGGATAGTGCCGCCCCGGCGAAAAGGATTCCCCCGTACAGTTTTGTGAGAAGAGAAAGGCTCTGTCTTCCGTAAATCAAAGGCAGGGCTAAAAGTTCAAACAATCCCAGGGCAAAAATGTACCCTGCAACAAGATTAAACATCACATTATTTTTTTCCCTTTCCGTAAAACGGGTAATCAAAAGCCCCAGTAAAAAGGGGACAAACAGCAGAAACACTGCCAACAGAATCAACGTTTTTAACATGCTAATTTCCTTCGTTTTTCGTGGTATTTGTTTCCTTACAGATATAGATGGGACGCTTTTTTACTTCCAGATACATTCTGGAAAGGTAAGAGCCCAAAATTCCCACACACAAAAGCTGGATGCCTCCCAAAAATATCATAATGCAAACCATGGAGGGCCATCCATAGGCGGAGCCCCCGTAGAGAATCTGCCGCACAATAATAAAAATAATGGCAAGGGCGGAAATGCCGCACATAATCACTCCCCCAAAAGAGGCCAGGGAAAGAGGCACCGTGGAAAATGCCACGATTCCCTCAATGGAATACATAAACAGTTTCCAGAAAGACCACTTCGTCTCCCCTGCCACCCGCTCCACATTTTCAAATTCCAGCCATTTCGTGGAAAATCCCACCCAGCCGAAAAGACCCTTGGAAAATCGGTTGTACTCTCCTAACTCTAACAGGGCATCCACAAAATCCCTGGTCATAAGGCGGTAATCCCTTGCCCCGTCCACAATATCCGTCTTTGAAATTTTATTGATAATCCGGTAAAACATTCTGGCAAAAAAGGAGCGGATAGGAGGCTCCCCCTTTCGGGAGACCCGGCGGGTAGCCACGGAATCATATCCCTCCTCCACAATCACCCGGTACATTTCCGGGAGCAGGGAGGGGGGGTCCTGCAAGTCAGCGTCCATAATGCACACCATATCCCCCCCGGCATACTGAAGCCCCGCATAGATAGCGGCTTCCTTCCCGAAATTTCTGGAAAAGGACACATACTTTACTCTTTTATCCCTCTCTGCCATTTCTTTTACCTGCTCTAATGTTTTATCCCTTGAGCCGTCATTGACAAACAGCAGTTCAAATTCCACATCCTGCATCATTCCAATTACCTTTTCCATCTCCCGGTAAAAGAAATGCAGGGCTTCCTCCTCATTATAACAAGGTACAATTACTGTAAGCAGCATAATATCCTCCAATTAAAGCGTATCGGCAAACCACCCCCGGATTCACTGCCCCGGGCTTTCTGTACTTCCCCCGGGCAGGCCACACTCTCACTGATCTCCATTCTTAGTTTTCGGCATTTTCCGTACTCTCTGTTCCTCCGGGAGTTATTGTAACCCCCGGAGCTTCCGTGCTTTCAGTACTCTCTGTTCCTCCAGGAATTTCCGTGTTTTCCGTACTCTCTGTACTTTCCGTTCCTCCGGGAATTTCCGTGTTTTCCGTACTCTCCGTACTTTCCGTTCCCCCTGGAGTTTCGGTGCTCTCTGTACTTTCCGTTCCTCCGGGAGTTTCCGTACTCTCTGTACTTTCCGTTCCTCCGGAAGTTTCCGTGTTTTCCGTACTCTCCGTACTTTCTGTACTTTCCGTTCCTCCGGTGTTTTCCGTACTCTCAGTACTCTCCGTACTTTCCGTGGTCTCCGTTTCCTCTTCCGTGGTATCCTCCGGAGGCAAATCATTTAATTCCGTAGTATTGATATCCTGAGTAATTGTCAGTTCCACCACATTGGAATACTTGCTATACTGATTTTCTCCCGCCGCATTCTTTCCAAGTTCTGCCCTGACTCTGAACCGATAGGTAACGCCGTATTCAAAAGGCACTTCATCTTTCGCCACATTTTTATACTTCACTCCCGACCAGGTATATCCATTTGCGCCGGGCGCTTTTACTTTGGTAATCATTTCAAAGCTTTCATCTTCTTCCGCACAGTAAACCCGGTAAGTGCCGTAATTCTCCCACTGGCTCCAGTTCAATACTACCTTCCCGTCCACAACGGCCGCAGAAAGCCCAATCAGGGCAAGTTCTTCCACAGAGTTCGACTCTTTCCCATAAAGATTCTGTCCGTTTATTGTGACAAAGGCCCTTACTTTATAGTAATATGTAGTTCCTGAAATTGTATTCTTATCCGTATATTTTGTTGTATTACTTGTCCCAACCAGGGTATAGCCGCCATCTTTTGAGGTAGAACGAAGGATCTCATAGCCGCTTGCGCCATCCATTTTTTTCCATTCAATGGTTATCTCATTTCCGTCAACCTTGCATTTCTTGGCATCTAAAACCACCTGGCCTGTGGTAGCCAGGGCTTTTGCCCCTGCAGACCTTGTGCCAAAAAGATTTTTCCGCTGGTTTGGATTTCCCTTTACGGGAGCCTCCTTAAACATGCGTACCTTATAGATATATGTATTTCCCGGAGCCACATTTTTGTCCTTAAAACTTACTGTGGAATTTCCCCGGATCCAGGCTACCTGAACGTAATCAGCATCCCCCGGCCCTTTCCTTAAAACTTCATACCCGTCGCCGCTTTTTATCTTTTCCCAGGTAAGGGTCATCTCATTGCTTCCCGTACTCTCCACAGAAGTAATCACCGGCGTCTGTTTTCGTATAGAGGGCATTTTTTTAATTTTATCCTTCTTAAATCCCTTGATTTTCTTCCAGGATTTTATATTGGTGGAACTCACCAGTGGATCCGTAAAAGTAAAGGAGTCCGCCGTGTCAATATACTGGAATACATGCCACAGAAGGCGCTTCTGATGGTCTTTGGTGCAAAGCCCCCAGAGATACCCTGGCTCCCCATCATTGTCAAACTCCCTGCCATAGATAAAAGATTCTATCATGCTGTTTGTCTCACTGATATAGTAGGCATAGGCATAAGCCGCCGCCTGGACAACCTCTCCCCTGGTGGAGTTAAAAGACTGCTCGGAAAGCATGATGGTGTATTTCTTTCCGTAATTTTTCTTTACATAGTCCGTCAGCACATTTAGATTTTTAAAGTTCACGATCTTTGCCTTTACAGAATTTGTGGCGTTGCTGTCATCCCAGAATATGGGGTCCCCCAGTCCCTGGGGATAGGCGTGATAGGCAATCTGGAAAGGAATTTTCCCCTGTTTGTTAATCTTTTTATAAAAACTGTCCAGGGTGGATTTGGTGGAAAAAAATCTGGTTCCCGCCCCGTCCGGATCCGTATTCCAGTTGTGGTCCACACTGATATACACCTTTGCCTTTTTGCTCACGGATTTTACCGCATTGTAGCAAATCCTGAAACTTCTGGCATAGTTGCTGATATAGGAGCTCTGCTTTTTGCTCCCCCCGTAATTCCAGTAAAAAGGACTGTCCACCTCATTGCCTAAAATCCAGCCGGAAACAAGGTTGTTTTTCGTACCGTAACGCTTGGCAAGATACGTCATCACCGCCTCAAAAGTCCGGCATCCCGCTTTGTTTCCCGTATTAATAGAGGAAAATTTTGCCGCCGCAGGCCCGTTAAAACGCATGGAGGCCGTGGCATTGCTGGTATCTTCCGGCAGAAGCAGGATAATGGTCACTTTGGCTCCCCCCTGGTTGTATGCCTGCACCACACTGTCATTGTGGGCCATGACATTTTCATCCAGGTAATAGGTTACCCCCCGGTACTTAAAGGGAACCGAATTTCCATTGCCCTGGCTGGTTAAAATAGAACTTAACGTCCAGTTAATCACCGCATGTTTCGTTCCCACCTCCAGGGAATCTGAAAGTTCCTCCACCTGCAGTCCCTTTTTTGAGGAGGTCTTTGGCCCGGAGCCGGAGTAAGTTGCCAGAACTTCCGGGTTTGTGATATAGCTGTTATCGCTGACAATCTGATACTTATTTCCCTTTTTGTACGCCACAGCATATTTTTTATAGAGCATTTCTTTTTTATATTTTATTTTAAAAGTAATCGTGCCCTTTTTCGCCCTCACGTTGGCCAGAGGGGTTACGCTCTTTTTTCCGGTTTCCGAGTGATATGGTTCCAAACCTATCAGATAAAGCTTTTTCCCCATCTCAGAAGTCTTCTTCTTTACCTTTGCCTTAACGGTAAGTTTGCTGCCGTTGCTGTTTAGTTTGCAGGATTTTATCGTTACCGGATTTTCTGCCGCCTTAACATACTCTGCCGGGAAAAAGGAAACTCCCAGAATCAGAATCAACCCCGCTATAAAAAGCCTGATACCACTAAATTTTTTCATTCCAAACTCCTTTAATTCCTCTTAAGAAAACAATTTCTCTTTGTACACGCCTTTTTTCACCAAATCGTGAATGGAATCCATCACACTCTGTTTATCTTCCTGGTAAGTTACCCCAAACCATTTATCCCTTGTCTCCAGCACGGAAACTTCAGCTCTTCCCTCTTTCAGCATCTTATCAATAATCCTGGGAAGAAGATACTCCGCTTTGATGTCTCCCTCTTTTATATTGGAGAGAAACTCTTGAAACCCAGTCTCCAGCTCCTCCAAAAAACAGGGATATAAGCCCCACATATTCATGGAGACATAACTGTCCTCATTTAACTCCACGGGATTTTTATCATCGTCCACTCCCATGAGTTTTCCGTCTCTGTACTGAATCTCCCCTGTTTCTTTTACGTTTTTCAAACGGCCGTCCGCCTCTGTCTGGCAGACTCCTCTGGTAACTCCCCCGTTTTCACTTAAAGTATTCTTTAAAATAAATCCTGCCATGGAAATCTCATAGGGATCTTTCTGACCTGCTGCATCCATGTGGGCAAGGAGATAGTCGTGAAGTTTTACAAAAGCCTCTTTCCCGTAATAATCGTCTGCATTAATCACCACAAAAGGATTATCCACAAGGCCTTTGATTGCAAGAACTGCCTGGCCTGTTCCCCAGGGTTTTGTCCGCTCCACTGGCTTTTCAAATCCCTCCGGCAAATCATCAAGCTCCTGGAAAGCATATTTTACAGGAAGAATCTTCTCAATCCTGTCTCCGATTATCTCCTTAAAATCCTTTTCCAAATCCTTTCGGATAATGAAAATCACCTCGTCAAACCCTGCCTCCCTGGCATCATAAATGGAATAATCCATTATAATCTCTCCCCCTGGGCCTACCGGGGTAAGCTGTTTAATTCCCCCTCCAAAGCGGCTGCCAATTCCTGCTGCCATAATAACCAATGTAGTTTTTGCCATAATCACATCTCCTTTAAATCTATAATTCTTTTATTATACCAATAATTTACAAGAATCGCAACTTTTACTCCTTAAAAGCCCACAGTTTATTCATAAGAAAATTAAGGGGCACACTGATTAACAGATTAATGACTGGGGCAATAAATTCGGAAATATGAAACACCTGCACCCACAAGACCAGAAGGATACTGTTTAAAAAAAGCCCGGTAAAAGAATAAGAAACATAGGTCTTCGCCAATGCCTTCCAAAGATTTCTCTCCCCGCCCCCGTCTGCAAACACCACTTTGTTGTTCCAGTAAAAAGACCACAGTACGCTTAACACAAAAGCGATTCCCTGGGAAACTAAATATCCCGATTTAGGCAAAATCCCTATCTGCCGGAAAGAATAAAGGCTGGCTGCATAAATCACATAACTGATTACCGTATTGCTGACCCCCACAATGCCAAACTTTACAAACTGCATAAGGGATGCAAAGCCTTCATCCCTTAGCTCTTTTCCCACAAAGGAAAAACTTCGCTTTAATATGATATATGCTGTTTTTTCTATGAAATTCCACATGTATGTTCTCCGTTCCGTTATCCAGCTTAACCCTGTTATACCGAAATTCCTTAATATACAGTAAATCCACCAGATAAGACTTGTTAATACTGATAACCCTGGTATTCATGGCTTTCAGCTTTTCTTCCACATCGTCACAAATACCTGTCCTTATCATATACTCCTACCTGTTGTTATTCAAAAAGTATAAAGCTAAAATTAAACCAGTTATTCATGTATTCCAGAATCTTTTGAATGGATAATTTAATTGTTCCGAAAACTCCAGGACGATTTGTGAAATATTCCTGCCGGTTTGCATACATAGTGAAATACAGATGAAATCACCAGCATCAGTAATCCATAGAAAAATGTATAATTCATGGCTCCGTTATACCAGTAAATCCCCTGGACGGCAGAAGGCATATATTGTAATGTCACATAATTTAAAATGTTTGCCACAATACAGTTTTCCACTTTTCCTGCCCCTGCCAGCTTTCCTAACGTACAAATAAATACTGTATTTCCTAATAAAAGAATTGCAATTGTAATAAACGCTGTAATAAAATAAGCATTCTGACTGAAAATATTTGGCATTAACGCCAAAACAAATGCAGAAGAATACAATCCCTGCCAATTATTCCAAAAATGTTTTGAAGTATTCACAGCTTCTTTTACTACATTAATAACAGAATGCGTATCCTCCCATACTGCCCGTGTCTGAATGGAATATCCCCAATCATCTGAAGACGGTGCATTATATTTCCCAATTAAAAGCAGAAGAACAATGCCTGCCACAAGTGCTATCCCGGATATAACCAATATCACAGCTTCTATTTTATCATTTTCAAATCTATCCACCAAAATTTATTCCTCTCTCTTCCTACTCCACCGTCACGCTCTTCGCCAAATTTCTGGGCTTATCCACATCCAGTCCCTTTGCCACACTGAGATAATAACCGATAAGCTGCAGGGGAATAATCGCCAATGACGCCGCAAAATGTTCATCCACTCTGGGAACATAAACTGTAAAGTCCACGGTATCCTCTATCTCATAATGGCCGTAAGTCGTCAGGCCCATTAAGTATGCTCCCCTGGAGCGGCATTCCACCATATTGCTGATGGTCTTCTCATACAACTCGCTCTGGGTCAGTACGCCGATGACAAGAATCCCATCCTCTATCAGGCTGATGGTCCCATGCTTCAATTCTCCTGCTGCATATGCCTCGGAATGAATATAGGAAATCTCTTTCATTTTCAAGCTTCCCTCAAGGGAAATGGCATAGTCGATTCCCCTGCCCACAAAGAAAACGTCTTTTGCATTTGCATATTTTGCTGCAAACCACTGAATCCGCTCCTTGTCCCCCAGTATTTTCTCAATTTTTTCCGGAATCGTCTTTAGGGATTCCAGCAGTTCTTTATAATACTTCTGTGAAATTTCTCCCCGTACCAGGCCAAACTGCATCCCCAGGGCATAAGAAGCAATCAGCTGGGAACTGTAAGCCTTTGTAGTTGCCACTGCAATTTCCGGTCCTGCCAGGGTATAAAACACAAAATCAGCCTCCCTTGCAATGGAAGAACCCACCACATTTACAATGGCCAAAGTTTTTATCCCTTTTGCCTTTGCCTCCCTTAAAGCTGCCAGGGAATCCGCCGTCTCTCCGGACTGGGAAATCACAATCACAAGGCCGTTCTTATCAAGCAGCGGTTTTCTGTAACGGAATTCGCTTGCCAGATCCACCCTCACAGGGATTTTCGCCAAATCCTCCAACACATACTGGGCAGTCATTCCCACGTGCCAGGCAGAGCCGCATGCCACAATATAAATCTGGCTGATAGCTTTTATCTCCTCCTCCGACAACCCAACTGCAGAGAAATCCAGTTTATCTTCCTTCATCACAGAATTTAAGGTGTCCTCTATGGCTTTGGGCTGCTCGTGGATCTCTTTCATCATAAAATGCTCAAATCCGCCTTTTTCCGCAGCTTCGGCATCCCACTTAATCTCCACTTTATCCTTCTGAATCTCATCCCCGTCAAGATTGTAAAAATTCACGGTGCCCTGCCTTAAGCAGGCCATCTCCTGATTGCCGATATAATACACATTTCTGGTGTATTTTAACACTGCCGGGACATCGGATGCCACATAGGAAGCATCTTTCTCCACCCCGATAATCATGGGAGAATCTTTTCTTGCCACCCAAATCTCCCCAGGGTACTCCTTAAACATAAACGCAGCCGCATAAGAGCCCCGCACTCTTACCATCGTTTTGGCTATAGCGTCAATAGGCCCAATCTGATATTTTTTATAATAATAATCCACAAGCTTTACAATGACTTCCGTATCTGTCTGGGAATAAAAAGAATAGTCATGTCTCAAAAGCTTTTCTTTTAACTCCTGGTAATTTTCAATAATGCCATTGTGTACCCCAACCACATTCGACTCGTCTGTTGTGACTTTATTATTAAACACATTCCCGGAAACATGGGGGTGGGCATTTGTCTCCGAGGGCTCTCCATGGGTAGCCCACCGGGTATGACCGATTCCTATCGTGCCTTTCAATGCCTGACCGCCGTTAGTCTTTTCCGACAAAAACTGCAGGCGTCCCTTGGCCTTTACAATCTCTACTGCCTGGTCCCCGTTTCTCACCGCAAGACCTGCGGAGTCATATCCTCTGTACTCCAGTTTTGACAACCCGTCAAGGAGCACCGGGGCCGCCTGTTTTTTCCCTACAAATCCTACTATTCCACACATAATTTTGCCTCCTGATATTCTTATAATGTCCCAAAACCATAAAAATATGGATGGTTTAACCACCCACACTTAAACTCTTGACAGAAATGATTTCCCTTTGATAAAAACATATATTCTGTAATTTATAATATGACAGTTTCCCTGCTTTGTCAACGGATTTCCCTTATTTTCAAATCGGGGAACATAAAAGAATGTTACTTTTCACGACAAAGGCCGCTTAAAGTAACATTCGGGGCAATCTTTAAAACTTTGCTTCGCAAAAATCTCCTCTTATAACTGAATCATGTCCTACTTATTCTCTTGATGAATCTCATGTATCTTTTGCCGTTCCCTCTCCTTTCTTCTTGCCGTTCTGGAAAATAACTTTCCCGTTTCCAGGTACAAAGGTTTCAGCTCGTCGGGAATCCCCCGGTAAATATTTATCAGCCTTCTCTCTTCCGCATTCATGGGAGTAGCCAGAGGCTCTTTAAATGTGCTAAGTCCATAGATATAATCAATTGTAGTGTCAAAGTAAGAGGCAAGGCGTATGGCCATCTTAGCATCAGGCTGTCTTCTGTTCTGGATATAACCATTTAAAGTAGCTGTAGATATGTTGAGTTCCTCTGCAAGCTGTTTTTGAGTAATTCCCTCCTGGTCAATTAGATTTCGTAATTGTGTTCCAATATCCAATACAATTCCTCCCTTCCTGAAAATCATTGTAAAGGATATTTGGTGAAAGAAGTAAAAATGTGCGAAAAGCACATCAAAAAGTGCATAATGCGTTTTACAGTAAAAAGATATCCTCTTTTCCAATTCCCCGTCAAACCATCTCAAAAGGAACACCTATGGCACTGTCATAATTATAATTTTTTCTATACCTGGTTCCCGTTGACATTGTTCCAGGTCAACTTCCGGAACTGCATACACCATCGCAGATACATCAGACGAACAATGACAATTCATATACGATGGAAATGTCCATGAATGATTTGGCAATCCGCATCAGCAATAATGCCGGTCCCGGCCTGATTGCCAAGACACTCCGTCTAATCCGGGAGACCTCATGTTAGGTGATATATCCGGCATTGAAAAGATCTGCATTGTCTGCGGCTATACAGATATGCGCAAATCCATCGATGGCCTCTGCGCCATTATCGAAGAACAGCTTAAGGTGGATCCGGCATCCAGCGCGCTCTTCCTGTTCTGTGGAAGAAGACGGGACAGGATCAAAGCCCTGTTCCATGAACCGGATGGCTTTGTCCTGATCTATAAACGGCTGTCTGTCCGGGGAGGATATCAACGGCCAAGGAAGCAGTCAGAGGTTCGGGATCTCTCCTGGAGAGAGTTTGGCTGGCTAATGTCAGGAATTTGTATCGACCAGCCCAAAGCGCTCAAAACAGAATAAAACATCTCTGGATCTTGTTAAAAATCCTGCCCAGAAAAAACGGCGGACTTCCTTCTGTCATGATAAAGCCCTTCAGGAACAGGCGGACTATCTGACTAAAAAGCTTTTCGGTTTCTCTAGTGAAAGAAGAAGACCGCCGGGGACAGGCTCAGTCTTTCATGTGGCTGTTCCGCAGCGGTGAAG
>Ga0137307_100606_pt1 | contig 44497 bp, 41 predicted proteins | sample NAcewD2O_March_2_FD_97180 | JGI IMG/M metagenome (GOLD analysis project Ga0137307, IMG submission 97180) | Mouse cecal microbial communities from Vienna, Austria - N-Acetylglucosamine amended D2O_March | ecosystem: Host-associated > Mammals > Digestive system > Large intestine > Cecum | place... | reverse complement strand
TGCGACAGCTTTAATAGATTATCACATCTTTCGCTGTCTGTCAACAACTTTTTTTATTTTTTTCATATTTTTTTAACATAGCGGAGAAGGAGGGATTTGAACCCTCGCGCCGGTTACCCGACCTATACCCTTAGCAGGGGCACCTCTTCGGCCACTTGAGTACTTCTCCAAAGTTATATCACAAAATATGAAATTTTCTTGCGCCGTGACGCATATTATATAATACTAAAAAGAAAACAGTTTGTCAATATATTTTTTAAATTTTTTCTTTTTTTTTTACATTTTAAAGCAATCGCAAAATTGCACAATCAAAATCAGGCTTTTTAGTGTCCCAGATCTTGAAATAAAATTCTCTCAATCCTGTTTGCATAATATTATCCCAAGCATAACTGCCCTACATACTAAACTTAAACGTTCTTCCGCACTCTTTCCCATTTTGCCCTGCCCATTATCCTGGGATATAAAACGCCTGAATATCCTTTTAAACCATTTTCACAAAATGCATAAAAATCATGTTCATGCTGTTCCTGCCGTTATTGATATATTGAATTTTCATATTGTCCCTGATTTTCTGCAATTTTTGCATTATTTGCTGTGTACGGTCTTTTCCGGCCTGTTTTTCCTCAGCTTCAGATACAGTGCTTTCTTCTCCCCATGTGTGCGCTATCGCCCGCTGCGCATCTATCCCCATCTGTATGCCATAATTTACATATCCATCTGTCACGTAACTATAATAATCAAAGGTTTCATCCAGGGCGGCCAGTTCTTCTTCCTCTGTTACAAGGCGGTATGCATCTTTTGACGAAGCATTATGTATATCTTCCAAAACCCACTTTTCCCTTGTTCCATCCTTATATCCCTGTTTGATCTCATCGTACATTTGTGCGTATACAGACAGAAGATTTCTTGAAAACTGCTCCTCAAGGGATCCGCTTGCTTTTCCGTATGTATTTTTCTGCACATATCTCGTGTGGAATTCATTTGCAATTCCCTCAGACGGATGGAAAACATAGTTTTCTGGTATATTTTCCAATACATCTATATTAAACACTCTATCCTGGTCTTCCATCGCCGCATGGTTGCGGAATGCACAGATTCCTTCCGGTGAGAGATTCAAACTTACATAACCTCCTTTGTGGGACGCTGAACTTTCAGAAAATTTTCTGTTTTGTGCATTTGCTGGAAAAATGTTAGGTTCCTGAAATAAGTTAGTTTTTGTAATGATTTTCATCTTAACTCCTCCCTATACTTTTTTATTTCACACAAAAATTTCTATATTTTAGTCATTCATACTATGATTTATAATTCTGTAACTATTCCAAAGCATTTTTTAACGGGTGAAAACTTTATCATTTTAGGTTCAATGCACTTCGTTTTCCCGCCAAAAAGATATATGAATGATGTTGCTAACCACTCATATTTAACAGAATCATTCACCAAAATGAACACTTTAATCATATATTAGAGTTTTTTTGCTTAATTGGCATTATGAAATTATAAAAATGCACCTAATTCATATAATCTCTTAAATTGTACCCAAATGACATTGTATATGGCTTGTTATAAATTATCCTATTTCCTCCCATTATATGCTGATAAAAATAATTATACTCCGATATATCTACCAATTTACCAGTATCTGGGTCAATTAAAACAATAGATGCAACAGTGGTTTTGATCCTACAGTTCTATAAGGTTTTGTAGATTCCCGATAAAATACCACTTCAGGACCCTGTGTCTCTTCTTTCCAAATCTGACAACGAATTTTATCGCTGTCTTTCAATGTTATGCTAAGATTTTGTAAACCATTGTTGTTACTTGATGAAAAATTGTATTCATATCTTATATCAATCGGATTACCATTTACATAATACTTAGTGCCGGAGACATTCGTCTGAAAAACTACACACGCCTCTTCACAAATTGCCATAAATGGAACAATATTTTCATCCGCTACACCACCAATCTTTTTAATATTAACAGTATAGGAACTGGATGACGAATATGTACCATTTTCAGAATGAACAGCAAAATAATATGTGCCCGGCATAAACTCATAAGAACCATTACTGAAATTTACTTTATACACTGCTGCATTATCTCCAACCGCTCCTGTAAGCTTTAAAGAATATCCCTTTTCAGATGAAATTGAATATTGAATAATTGTAGGAGACAATAAAGTAAATTTATAATAATCAATATCATAAGGACTGTCAATTACCCCTTCTATATCGTTGCTAAGTTCTATTGAAGCTGCAGTTTCCAAACTGTCATTTTCCTAATATGATACATCTGATGTACTCTGGTAATATGCAAAGGCAAAATTTCCTGTACCCTCGTATCCTCCTACTGCAAAGAAATATGTGCCTGCTTCCATCACACAATTAAAATATTCATAAATACCTACACCTTCGTTTGCACTCCCTCCAATTAAATCCAATTCATACGTTTGCTCATTTAATGCAAACATATACAAATCGGCATCTAAGGATTCTACCATCTGTAACATAATACTTATTTTACTTTTTTCACTAAGTGAAAATACATACCATTTCATTCCACTTTCTGTTCCAATCGTCCCTTGTACAACAGAATCATTCTCTACTATGTATGCGTTATTTGGATTTGTATTATCTGATGCATACCGGCTTTCACTATATAAACCGGCACTTTCCCCAATCGTATAATTTTCACCGGAATACGGTCTTTCAATCTCATTATATTTCATTCCATCAATTGATTCTGTTTCCATTGGCGCATCTGATATACCGGCAATCTTTAACGATTCATATGATTCTATATTTTTCTCTACTTCAATGTCTGCAAATGAATCTACGTTATCCTCTAAAACAATTTTCGAAGTAATTTCCTTTGCCCTTACATCCGGTACGCCTCCCAATGACACAACTGATGAAACCATCTGCATACTGACCCATAAATCTACGCCTGTATGCATGATTTTTATTTTTATCACATCCCTTTATATATAGAATTAATATTCCTTATTTTATATTCTTTTTGCAGATTAATAATTGGAATATTTCAATATCGCTGTCTCATAAAGGTTATTTCCGTTTTTATCAATAACTACAATAACCGGAAAATTTTCTACTTCTATTTTTCTAACTGCCTCTGCTCCCAAATCTTCATAACATATGATTTCTGATTTTTTGATACATTTGGAGAGCAATGCTCCTGCGCCCCCAATTGCCGCAAAGTAAACTGCCTTATTACGAATGATGGCATCTATAACTTCTGGGCTGCGCTTTCCTTTTCCAATCATTGCCTTTTCCCCTAAATCCAGGAGGATTGGAGCATATTTATCCATGCGGCTGCTGGTAGTTGGACCGGCGGACCCGATGACCTGCCCTTCCCTTGCCGGGGAAGGCCCCATATAATAAATTGTGGAATCTTTTATGTCAATGGGAAGGTTTTCTCCCCTTTCCAATGCTTCTATCATGCGTTTATGGGCAGCATCTCTGGCAACATAAATAGTTCCGGTAATATAGACATAATCACCTGATTTCAATTCTTCCGTTTTCTCTGCTGTGATTGGGGTATTGATATATTTATCCACAATGACTTCTCCTTTTTGTTCATATCCAAAATTTTATATTTCCCGGACAACATGCCGGTTTACATGACAGCAGATGTTTACTGCCACCGGAAGCCCTGCAATATGAGTGGCAAATGTATTGATATTCACTGCCAGAGCTGTAGTCGTTCCTCCCAGTCCTCCGGGACCAATGCCAAGACCGTTTATTTTTTTTAGCAGCTCCTCTTCCAACTCCCGCACATAGGGGATGTGAGAATGTTCATTGACTTGCCTGGTCAATGCCTTTTTTGCTAGAATAGCACACTTTTCAAAGGTTCCTCCGATTCCTACACCTACTACCATAGGAGGACAGGCATTTGGCCCTGCGTCTTTGACAGCTGTTAAAATTGCGTTTTTTACCCCCTCCACGCCATCTGCCGGTTTCAACATGAAGACACGACTCATATTTTCACTTCCAAAACCTTTTGGTGCCACGGTAATTTTAACTTTATCTCCGGTCACAATTGAATAATGAATCACTGCGGGCGTATTATCTTTCGTATTTTCCCTTTGAATCGGGTCTTTTACTACGGATTTTCGTAAAAATCCTTCCCTGTATCCCTGACGCACGCCTTCTTGTATGGCATCTTCAAGAAAATCTCCTTCAAAAAACACCTGCTGTCCTATTTCCATAAAGATTACTGCCATCCCGGTATCCTGACAAATAGGAATTTTTTCTTCATCTGCAATTTTGAGATTATCCTGAAGCTGGTTTAAAATTTTTCTTCCAATTTCAGATTTTTCAGTCTCAAAAGCTTGTTTCATGGCATAATCCATATCTTTTGACAGATAATAATTGGCTTCTATGCACATTTCCTTTATATTTTTGGTAATTTCCTGCGTATGTACCTTCCTCATAATACCCCCTGCTACTTTCTTTCCTGATTATAATTCTTTAACTTCTGTAAAATCTCATTGTGTTCTATAGACTTCATTCCCGGGAATGCTTTCATAAGGCGGCTGGATACGGAATTTCTATGTTCAAACAGTTCTTTGTATCTTGCCATAAGCTCTTCCTGTTCTTTTTTATATTTCTCGCTGAACTCTTTTTGATTCTGCCTGATTTTTTCTCTCCGTTCAAGAGCTTCCATTACATTTTCATACACATTTTCTCCGATTTCATTGGATATCACCTTTAACTCAGCCGCAATTTCATTTAATAGCTTCACCCTTCTGTTAAATTTGTTAATGGTAGAGACAGTGACAAACAAATCTACAGCATAGCATGAAATAAAGACTGCCAGTAGAAATATTCCCAGAATATTGGGAATCATTTTAATAAATCCATAAATTATAGGATGCAGAACCAGCATAATAAAAGTGCAGGCAAGCCCCCACAAAAGGGAAAACTTTAAACACACATACCCTTTGATATTAAAAGGTTTATCTGAGTAATCCCACCACTTGTTTTTGAATATTTTTTCTAAGAGAAACCCTGTTAAAAATTCCAAGATGGAAGTTAAAAGAAAGGAACCTGCAAATAATACAAGCAGATTATTCTTTAATGGCGTTAAAACTGTAACTACAATTAAAACCCCACAGCCGTAAATGGGACAATAGGGTCCATTTAAAAATCCCCTGTTAATAAAAACTCCTTTTTCCGTGGCGGCATAGGCAACTTCTGTACACCATCCAATAAATGCATAGATAACAAATATCCACGCAACTTCATAAAATGTCTGAGGCATAATTTATCTCCTGTTGATAATAAGGAACTGTCGCAAAGTCATTGATTACTTCAATGGCTCCACGGCAGTTCCTGGAAGAAAGGACTATATAATAAAGTCCTTTCCTAATACATTCTTAATTTTCTTCATTTTTTTCAGGTTCTTCCGTGAGTTCCTTTGTTTCATCCTCTGAAACTTCCTGCTCCGTTTCCTCTGCATCAATAATAGAGGTATCTTCCCTTACCTTTGCAATACTTGCAACAGTGACACCTTCATCTAAGTTAATTAGTTTTACACCTGAGGTTACCCGTCCTAACAGTGCTGTTCCGCTTACTGGAATACGGATAATTATACCTTCTGTAGTGATCAGCATAACTTCATTGTCCTGATTTACTGATTTTACCCCTACAATATTTCCGGTTTTCTCTGTAATCTTATAACACTTGATTCCTTTTCCGCCCCGGTTTTGCGGTGTAAATTCTTCTAACAGAGTACACTTTCCAAGGCCTTTCTGGGACACTATCATCAATGCTTCACCCTGGCTGTCCATCTGCATACCTACAACTTCATCTCCATCTACAAGGTTCATGCCGATAACCCCCATGGAATTTCGTCCTGTACTTCTTACATCTGTCTCATGGAAACGAATACATTGTCCAAATTTAGTTACAAGGACAATATCTTTGGTATTATCTGTCTTTTTCACTTCAATCAGCTCATCGTCTTCCCGAAGATTAATAGCTGTAAGCCCTGTTTTTCTCACGTTGGCATAATCCCCGATTTGGGTTTTCTTTACAATACCTTTCTTGGTAGCCATAAAAAGATAATTTCCCTCTAAATACTCACTGATGGGAATCATTGCGGTAATCTGCTCTCCCGGCTGAAGCTGCAGAAGATTTATAATGGCAGTTCCCCTGGCAGTTCTTGAAGATTCCGGTATCTCATACGCTTTCAGACGGTAAACTTTTCCGGTATTTGTAAAAAACATTAGATAGTGGTGGGTAGTGGTCATAAGAAGTTCTTCGATATAATCATCTTCTATCGTTTCCATTCCCTTTACACCTCTTCCGCCCCTGTGCTGGCTGCGGAAGTTATCCACACTCATTCTCTTAATATATCCTAGCTTTGTCATACAGATAACGGTATTGGACTTTGGAATTAAATCCTCCATGGAAATATCATATTCGTCAAATCCAATGGAAGTCCTTCTGTCATCCCCATACTTATCTGAAATTAACGTTATTTCCTCTTTGATAACACCTAAGAGCTTCTTTTCATCTGCTAAAATTGCTTTTAACTCCGCAATTTTTTCCATTAAATCTTTATACTCGGCCTCAATTTTTTCACGCTCCAAACCTGTCAAGGCACGAAGACGCATATCCACGATAGCCTGAGCCTGAACATCCGTAAAGCCGAAACGTTCAATTAAACGTTCTTTTGCCTCCGGCGTATTCCTGCTGCTTCGGATAATAGAAATAACCTCATCAATATTGTCAAGGGCAATTAATAATCCCTGTAAAATATGTGCACGCTCTTCCGCTTTGTTTAAATCATACTTTGTCCTTCTGGTGACAACGTCTTTCTGGTGAAGAAGATAGTAGTTCAGCATTTGGTGGAGATTTAACACTTTCGGCTGGTTATCCACAAGGGCAAGCATAATTACCCCAAATGTATCCTGAAGCTGGGTGTGTTTATAAAGCTGGTTTAAAATAACGTTTGCGTTGGCATCACGCCGCAATTCGATACAAATTCTCATACCCTGGCGGTTAGACTCATCCCTTAAATCTGTGATACCGTCTATTTTCTTATCACGGACAAGTTCTGCAATTTTCTCAATTAATCTTGCCTTATTTACCATATATGGCAGTTCAGAGACAACAATTCTTGTCTTTCCATTGGGCATTGTCTCCATATCCGTCACTGCCCGAACCTTAATTTTTCCCCGGCCGGTGCGGTAAGCCTGGTCAATGCCGGAAGTTCCAAGAATCGTTCCCCCTGTGGGAAAATCCGGGCCTTTTACTATTTTTAAGATTTCTTCTAAATCTGTTTCCCTGTCATTTTCAATCTGATTGTCAATTATTTTTACAACAGCGCCAATTACTTCCCTTAAATTGTGTGGGGGAATATTTGTCGCCATTCCCACTGCAATTCCGGAAGTTCCGTTTACCAAAAGATTGGGATATCTGGAGGGAAGTACCGTGGGCTCTTTCTCCGTCTCGTCAAAGTTCGGCATAAATTCAACGGTGTCCTTATTGATATCCGCCAGCATTTCCATAGAAATTTTGCTAAGTCTTGCCTCTGTGTACCTCATGGCTGCGGCACCGTCACCGTCTACCGAACCAAAATTTCCATGGCCGTCTACCAATGGATAACGGGTGGACCATTCCTGTGCCATATTAACCAGTGCACCATAAATCGAACTGTCACCGTGGGGATGATATTTACCCATGGTATCACCTACGATACGTGCACATTTTCTATGTGGTTTATCCGGTCCGTTATTCAATTCGATCATGGAAAATAAAACCCTTCTCTGAACAGGTTTTAATCCATCCCTCACATCCGGCAGTGCACGGGAAGCGATAACACTCATGGCATAGTCGATATAGGATGTCTCCATTGTCTTTTTTAAATCCACATCATGAATCTGGTCAAAAATCTTGTCATCCATTTAAAATAATCTCCTCCTATACGTCCAGATTCTGGACGTATTTTGCATTTGCTTCAATAAACTCACGTCTCGGTTCCACTTTATCCCCCATTAAAGTAGTAAACGTCACATCAATTTCTGAGGATGCCTCCTCATCCATCATCACCCGGCGCAAAATTCTTTTCTCCGGGTCCATAGTTGTCTCCCAGAGCTGCTCCGCATCCATTTCACCAAGTCCTTTATAACGCTGAATTTTATTATTGTTATCCCTGCCAATTTCTACAAGAATTTTGTTTAACTCTTCATCACTGTAGGCATACCATACTTTTTTGCTTTTTTCAATTTTATAAAGTGGAGGCTGAGCCAGGTAAACATATCCCTGTTTAATTAATTCCGGCATAAAACGGTAGATAAAAGTCAGCAATAAAGTACTGATATGGGCTCCGTCCACGTCCGCGTCTGTCATAATAATGATTTTGTGATAGCGGAGTTTTGTAATATCAAAATCTTCGTGGATTCCAGTGCCAAATGCAGTAATCATTGCCTTTATTTCTGCATTTCCGTAAATTTTATCCAATCTTGCCTTTTCCACATTTAAGATTTTTCCTCTTAATGGAAGAATTGCCTGGGTGGCACGGCTTCTTGCTGTCTTTGCAGAACCCCCTGCGGAATCTCCCTCCACAATGTAAATTTCACAATTTTTCGGATCTTTATCGGAACAGTCCGCCAGTTTTCCAGGCAGGGAAGTGTTTTCCAGGGCAGTTTTTCTCCTAGTCAAATCCCTGGCTTTTCTTGCTGCCTCCCTGGCACGCTGGGCCAAAAGGGACTTTTCGCAGATAATTTTTGCAACGGTAGGATTCTGCTCTAAAAAGTAGGTGAGCTGCTCACTGACAATATTATCAACGGCTCCCCTTGCCTCACTGTTTCCCAATTTCTGTTTTGTCTGCCCCTCAAACTGGGGTTCCTCGATTTTAATACTGATAATGGCAGTCAAACCTTCCCGGATATCATCTCCGGTAAGCCCTGCATCTGTATCTTTTAAAATTTTATTTACTTTTGCATACTGGTTAAAGGTTTTTGTCAAAGCATTCCGAAAACCTGCCAGATGAGTTCCCCCCTCCGGGGTGATAATGTTGTTTACAAAACTAAAAGTAGTATCGTTAAAGGAATCATTGTGCTGCATGGCAACTTCCACATAAACTCCGTCCCTTTGCCCTTCGCAGTAAATAATTTCCTGATACAAAGGCTCCTTGCTCTTATTCAGGTAAGTGACAAATTCCTTAATACCTCCTGCATAGTGGAACACTTTTTCTACTTCCGGCTCCACCCTCTCATCTCTTAAGACGATGCGAAGATTTTTTGTTAGAAAAGCTGTCTCTCTAAGCCTCTGCTTTAAAACATCAAAATCAAATACAGTTTCCTCAAAAATAGTGGAATCCGGCAAAAACCTGACTTTTGTCCCAGTTTTTCCCTCCTCACAGTCTCCGATTACTTCAAGAGGAATGACCGTATTCCCTTTTTCATATCTCTGTCTGTATATCTTTCCCTCACTGCAAATCTCCACTTCCAGCCAGGTAGACAGCGCATTTACAACGGAAGCTCCCACACCGTGGAGCCCGCCGGATACCTTGTATCCCCCGCCGCCGAATTTTCCTCCTGCATGAAGAATGGTAAACACCACCTCCACCCCAGTAAGCCCTGATTTATGGTTAATTCCCACAGGAATTCCCCTTCCGTCGTCAATTACAGTCACAGAATTGTCCTGATTTACGGTTACATATATATTACTGCAAAATCCAGCCAATGCTTCATCCACCGCATTGTCTACAATCTCATAAACCAGATGGTGCAGACCTCTAGATGAAGTACTTCCAATATACATTCCCGGCCTTTTGCGTACTGCTTCCAGTCCTTCTAAAATCTGAATCTGATCTGCTCCGTATTCCGTGCTCATCTATTTCCTCCTATTCGCTGCTCTTTTCAGAAATCTGTCCCTCTGCTACATGAAAAATTTTATCAATTTCAAAACGGTTTTTGACAAATTCATCCAGGCCCGTACATGTAATAATTGTCTGGGTCCTGTTTATATTATTTAACAGATAATTCTGCCTGCTGCTGTCTAACTCTGATAACACATCATCCAACAATAAAACCGGGGAATCTTTTATTATTTTCCTCACCAGCTCTATTTCCGCCAGTTTTAAAGAGAGAGCGGAAGTTCTCTGCTGCCCCTGGGAACCGAATTTCCGTATATCCATATCTTTTATCCGAAAAGACATATCGTCCTTGTGGGGACCCACAGAAGTCTGGCCTAATTTTAAGTCCCTTGCCATGGAATTTTGAAGTTCCGATTCAAAACCCTCCTCACTGGCATTAGGTTCATATTCCAGATACATCTCTTCTTTTCCACCGGAAATTTTGCCATGAATCTCTGTTACAATCTCATTGATTTCATTGACAAATTTCCTTCTCTCCCCAATAACCTTTTTCCCATATTCTAAGAGCTGCATATCCCATATGGGAAGAGTGTCTCTTAATTCCGGCTTAAAATATATGTCCTTTAACAGTTTATTCCTCTGGGAAAGAATTTTATTATACTTTGTAAGGTCTGAAAGATAAATCTTATTTAATTGGCAAAGTTCTAAATCTAAGAACCTTCTCCGCTCTTTCGGACCATTTTTTATAATATTTAGGTCTTCTGGAGAAAAAAAGACAATGTTTAATATTCCAAATAGTTCACTGGCCTTGCGGATTGGAATTCTGTTTACCGCAATCCCCTTCGTCCTGCTTTTCTTTAAATGAATATCAATCTGAAATTCCTTTCCGCATTTATCTACAAAAGCCCGGATATGGGATTCGTCTTTGGAAAAATTTATCATTTCCTTGTCTTTGCTTCCCTTATGGGATTTTGTAGTTCCGCTTAAATAGATTGCCTCTAAAACATTTGTCTTTCCCTGGGCATTGTCCCCGTATAAAATATTGGTTCCCTTATCAAAATGGATATCCAACATGTTATAATTTCGGAAATCCCTTAACTCTAATGATTTGACAGTCATTTCACTACTTTAAAAGAATCTCCTTCAAGGGACACAACATCTCCCGGATAGAGCTTTCTTCCTCTCCGTTCTTCAATTTCACCGTTTACTGTGACCCTTCCGTCCTGGATAATCATTTTTGCATCTACCCCGGAACCCACAAGCCCGGCTTTTTTCAATGCTTGGCCTAATTTAATAAATTCATCTTCCTGGCGAATTTCTACTTCCATTTTATCCCAGTCTCCTTATATTAATTCATTGATGTATTAAAATTTACCGGAAGAATTAAATAAATATAACTTTCCTGGGCATCTTTAATAAAACATGGAGCTTTCGGGTTTACCATGTAAAGTGTGATTTCCTCATCATCTATCACTTTTAGGGCATCAATAAAGAATTTTGGATTAAATCCAATCATAATATCTTTGCCGTCTTTTTCAATATCAATATCCTCATTCATAGAGCCGATAAAAGAATTTATTTTAAGTTCCATAAAATCTTCTGTGACATTCATGATAATAGGTTTCTTATCTCCCTCTGTGATGAGAAGAGTTGCCCTGTCAATACAATCTAAGAGTTCACGTTTATTAATATTGATTTTTGTCTCATAGTCAGAAGAAAGCATCTGCTCAATTCGGAAATATTCTCCTTCAATTAACCTGGAAACAACTGTTGTCTGGTCAAATTCAAAAATGATATGATTTTCCGTAATAAAAATATTTACCTCTTCCTCTGTGGAACCGGGAATAATTTTGCTGATTTCATTTAAGGTTTTTCCCGGCACAACTACTTTTTTGGGCTGATAGTTTTCTTTCAGTTCTATATTTCGGATAGAGATACGGTGTCCGTCCAAAGAGACAACTTTTAATTGGTTTTCATTAATTTCAAACAATTCCCCAGTCATAAGTTTATTATTATCATTATCAGCAATGGAGAAAATCGTCTGATGAATCACTTCTTTTAATGTGAACTGTGATATGGTAACAGATTCCTTTCTCTCTACATAGGGAATATAGGAAAAATCTTCTCCTGATTTTCCGATGATATTGAAATTTGCTTTTTCACAGGTAATTAATGTCTTAAAAGAACTGTCCGTTTCAATGGTAACTTCATTGTCCGGCAATTTTCTTACTATCTCTGAAAAAATTTTAGCATCCAAAGCAATAATTCCCGGCTCTAAAATTTCCCCTTCAATTACGGTTTCAATTCCAAGTTCCGTATCATTTGCAGTAAGTTTTATTTCATTTGCAGATGCGTCAATTAGAATACACTCCAAGATTGCCATCGTTGTTCTTGTAGGAACAGCTTTAGACACAATATTAACTCCTCTTAACAAATTCATTTTAGAGCATATTAATTTCATAATGTGTATAACTCCTTTCAGTGGGGATAGATACAATATAATAATACATTTCAAAGTAGTATTCATAGTAGGTGTTCATAAGTTCATAACTTCCCTGAAGCAGATAAGACAAGGGTTTAAGTAAAAAAAGCGGCTGTATAACTGTGTTAAAACCTTGAGGATTCCTTCTGGATGAAGTGTGGAAAATGAAACCTAGTTTGGATTGATTTTTTTCTTGATGGTCATAATTATATTGCGGATGTTCTCATCTGCATCATATTCCTCAGTTATTTTGTTGATACCGTGGATAATTGTGGAATGGTCCCTTCCACCCAGTACGGCGCCTATAGAGTCCAGAGGCGTGTTTGTCATGTTTTTACATAAATACATAGCAATCTGCCTTGGTTTGGCGATATCTTTACTTCGTGTTTTTGATATCATCTGATCTATAGAAATCTGGAAGTGGTCTGCCACCACTTCGATAATAAGCTGAGGCGTAATTTCCCGGGGCTTGTCCGGCGTGATAATGTTCTGAAGCTCTTTTTGGGCAATCTCCATGGTTATCTCTGTCTGGACAAGATTGCCAAATGCCAGAAGTTTATTTAAAGCTCCTTCCAGCTCCCGAATGTTGGATTTTATATTGTTGGCGATATAATTTAAGATTTCATCGCTTAACTCTATTTCATCCGATTCTACTTTCCGTCGTAAAATTGCCATTCTTGTCTCGTAATCCGGTACTCCAATATCTGCCATAAGTCCCCATTCAAACCGGGAGCGGATGCGCTCCTCCAAGGTCTCAATATCTTTTGGGGGTTTGTCAGATGTTAATATTATCTGTTTTCCGGCGGAATGAAGCACGTTGAAAGTGTGGAAAAACTCTTCCTGGGTGCTCTCCTTTCCTATTATAAATTGGATATCGTCTATCATCAGTACATCTACCGTACGGTATTTTTCTCTGAATTTGCTCATAGTAGTAGCATTACCAGATCTGATGGCTTCAATCACTTCGTTGGTAAATTCTTCCGAAGTTACATATAATACTCTTGAGCCAGGGCTTTGCTGGAGAATAAAGTTTCCAATGGAATGCATTAAATGGGTTTTTCCCAGTCCCGGCCCTCCGTATATGTAAAGAGGGTTGTAGGATTCTCCAGGTGATTCTGCCACTGCTAGGGATGCTGACTGGGCAAAACGGTTATTGTTTCCCACCACAAATGTATCAAATGTGTAATTGGGATTTAAATTGGAATGTTCTGTAATTTCGGAATTGGCCTGTTTCTTATTAGCATTGCGCAGGGCTTTTGCCTGCTCTGTCAGTACAAATACCAATTCATATTCAATTCCCGTAATTTCAGCGATGGCGACTTTTAAGGGAAGTTCATATCTTTTTGAAATATAATTTAATCCTACCTGTTCACCGGGAACCAATATATATAATTTCTTGTCTTCTACTGAACAGATTTCCAAAGGCTTAAGCCAGGTATCAAAGGAAACTTTTGTCAGTTCGTGTTCTTCTCTTACTGTATCTAAGATTTGTTCCCATTTTTGTAAAATTGCTTCCATTTAAAATTCTCCATTGTGTTTCGTTACTTTATCCGGGAAAAGACACATTACTCCCATTCTCTATAATAAACTAATTTTACTAATTTATCAATAATAAAATGCAAAGACATGTGGATTTCACATAGTTATCCACGAGTTATCCACAAATTGTGCATGAATTCACATAAATCAACAAAATATGGAAGATAGAAATGATAAATATGTGGATAACTATAAAAAACATTAAAAAATGTGAAAAAAACTGAAATTTGCTTGACTTAGGCGGCTTTTTTGTTATAATTGTAATGATGTTTTCTAAAGTAGAGGAGGTGGATATTATGAAGATGACATATCAGCCAAAAAAGAGACAGAGGTCTAAAGTTCATGGATTCAGAGCCAGAATGAGCACAAAAGGCGGAAGAAAAGTTTTAGCTGCAAGAAGATTAAAAGGAAGAAAAAAATTGTCAGCTTAGACCACAAATTTGTGGTCTTTTCTTCTCTTAAAATTTAAAGGAGCAAAAAAGGCCATATGAAATTTTCAGAATCACTGAAAAAAAATACTGATTTCCGAAGAGTATATAATAAGGGAAGTTCTCATTCCAACAATCTGCTTGTGATGTATGTCCTTCCCAATAATAAAGAAGAAAACAGATTAGGAATATCAGTAAGCAAAAAAGTTGGAAACAGCGTAGTAAGACATCATCTGACACGTTTGATTCGTGAAAGTTACAGACTGCATGAAGAGATGTTTCAATATGGATTGGACATTGTAGTCATTGTCAGGGTAAATGCAAAAAATGCCACTTATCATCAGATAGAGAGGGCTCTTTTACATTTGGCAAATCTTCATTCTATATTAATATAAAAGAAAATTAAAAAGAAGATGGAATCATTTTGAAAAATACTTTAATTGCATTGATTAAATTTTATAGAAAATATTTATCCCCCATGAAAACCACAAAGTGTCCCTATTATCCCACCTGTTCTTCTTATGGCTTGGAGGCTGTGGAAAAATACGGCGCTTTGAAAGGGGGAGCCTTGGCTCTTTGGCGAATATTGAGATGTAATCCTTTTTCAAAAGGTGGATATGATCCTGTTCCATAGTAGGAGGTATGTTACATTGTCAGATATTATTTTAACAGCCTATGACGGTGCAATTCTTGGGCCTATTGCAAAGATTCTAGGCTGGATTATGAACGGTATTTACAATATTGTTTATAATTTGTTTGGTTTTGAAAATGTTGCTTTGAGCATTATTTTACTTACTTTTGTAATTTATATGTGTTTGTTTCCAATCACTTATAAACAGCAGAAGTTTTCAATGCTGACACAGAAGATGCAGCCGGAATTGCAGAAAGTCCAGAAAAAGTATAAGGATAAGAAAGACCAGAATTCTATGATGGCTATGCAGGAGGAGACTCAGGCAATTTATCAGAAGTATGGAATTTCCCCTATGGGAAGCTGTGGATTTATGTTGATAAACTTCCCAATCCTTATGGCTTTATACCAAGTATTCCGCTATGTACCAGCTTATATTACCGGTGTTAGAAATCAGTTCACTTCTCTTGTAGAGGGAATCATGTCAACTACAGGTTTTGAGACAACAATGTCAGGTATTGTGGAGGAGTTAAAATTAAATACCATAAGAGTTGATTTTACTATAACAGATAAAGGGGCTCTTTCCAATTATATTGTGGATGTTCTCTATTCCATGAATTCTGAAGGGTGGGACATGCTTTCGGACAAATTTTCAGGGCTTACGGATGTGATTGCATCTACCCAGGCCCATTTAAGCCAGGTAAATAATTTGTTTGGAATGAATATTTCTGATACACCCTGGTCCATTATAACCACGAATTTTGCCGCTCACAGTTATTTGATGGTATTTTTGGCATTAATGATTCCTGTTATTTCCTATTTGACACAGGTTTTAAATATTAAATTGATGCCCCAGGCTCCTTCTACCGGGGATAATTCCTCAGATGCCATGGCAAATCAGATGAAGATGATGAACCGCATTATGCCCTTGTTTTCTCTGTTTTTCTGTTTTGGTGTTCCTACCGGACTGGGACTTTACTGGATTATCAGTGCATTAATCCGAAGCGTTCAGCAGTATTGTTTAAATAAGCACTTCCAGAAAGTTGATTTAGATGTTATTATTAAGAAGAATCAGGAGAAAGCAAAAAAGAAACGGGAAAAACTTGGTATTTCCGAAAACCAGATTAACAATATGGCGCGGATGAATACGAAGAAAGTGGCCGGTTCAGGTATGTCTAATGCGGAGAAGGAGCTGGCTTTAGAAAAAGCAGCGGCAATGAGAAGCCAGGCAAAACCGGGGAGCATGGCAGCGAAGGCAAATCGCGTAAAGGAATTTAATGAAAAAAATAGCAGATAGGGGGGTTTATAAAATGGATTTTATTGAAGTTTCAGCTAAAACTTATGAAGATGCAGTGACAGACGCTTTGATTCAGTTAGGACTCACAAGTGATCAGGTTGAAATTGAAGTTTTGGAGAAAGGAAGCGCAGGATTTTTAGGAATCGGAAGTAAACCTGCAAAAATAAGGGTTACAAAGAAGTTTAATGTTGAGAGTTACCTTAGAAAGTTTTTGACAGATATATTTACGGCTATGAAGCTTGATGTGGAAATTATGATTGAGGTGGATGAGGAAAGCCATAATATTGATGTAGAGCTGAAAGGTCCTGAGATGGGGGTTTTAATCGGTAAGAGGGGACAGACGTTGGATGCCCTGCAGCTTCTTGTAAACAATACGGTTCATAAAAATTTTGAAGTATATTATAAAGTGAAGCTGGATACGGAAAATTATAGAATCCGCAGAAAAGAAACTTTGGAAAATCTTGCTAAGAATATTTCATTTAAAGTTAAAAGGACAAAACGTCCAGTTTCTTTGGAGCCTATGAATCCTTTTGAGAGAAGGGTGATTCATTCCGCATTGCAAGGTGACAGATATGTAACTACACACAGTGAAGGGGAGGAACCTTTCCGCCATGTTGTTGTAACTTTAAAACGATAATTTCCCATGAAAGCTGCTGCAGAACATTACTTAAAAGAAGTATGTGCAGCAGTTTTTTCAATTAAAGGATTAAAATTATGAGAGTAGATACCATTGTGGCAATCGCCACAGCAATGAGTAATTCTGGTATTGGAATTATTAGAATTAGTGGAGAAGATGCTGTTAAAACAGCAGATAAAGTGATAAAGTTAAAAGAGAAGAATAAAAGATTGTCTGACTGTGAGACTCATACGGTTCACTACGGTTTTGTTGTGGATGGCAATCAGAAAATAGATGAAGTTATGGTTCTTATTATGAGAGGGCCGAAGAGCTACACAAGGGAAGATACCATAGAGATTGACTGCCATGGGGGAATCCTGATGATGCAGAGAATTTTTGAACTTGTCATTAAAAATGGCGCTAGGCCTGCAGACCCGGGAGAGTTTACAAAGCGGGCGTTTTTAAACGGCAGAATTGACCTTGCCCAGGCAGAGTCTGTGATGGATGTGATTTCTGCAAAAAATGACTTTGCCCTTTGTTCTTCCGTGGAACAGCTTTCCGGCAGGGTTTCGGAAAAGATTCGATGGATAAGAGAGAAGGTTTTACATGAAATTGCTTTTATTGAGTCTGCTTTAGATGATCCAGAACATTATGAACTGGATTCCTACAGTGAGGGGCTTTATGAAAAAGTTTCAGAGATTTTACAGGAAGTGGAGAAATTATTGAAAAATTCTGAAAATGGTACTATTTTAAAAGAAGGGATTAAAACTGTAATTGTAGGAAAACCAAATGCAGGAAAATCTTCTCTTTTAAATGCCCTGGTGGGAAGAGAGCGGGCCATTGTGACAGATATTGCGGGAACTACAAGAGATGTGATTGAAGAGCAGATTCATCTGGGAGGATTCTCCCTTCACTTGATTGACACTGCGGGGATTCGTGATACAAAGGATTTGGTGGAGCAAATCGGAGTGAATCTTGCAAAAGACTATCTGGAAAAAGCCGATTTGGTAATTTATGTGGCGGATACTTCCTCTCCTTTAAATGAGGATGATTATCAGATTATGGATTTACTGAAAGGCCGAAAGGCAATTATTCTTCTAAATAAGTCTGATTTAAATCCAGTTGTTTTTGAAGAGGATATCCGAAAGCATTTAAATCAGACAGTTTTGCCGGTGTCCGCTAAAAATCATATGGGAATTGATTTGCTGGAGGAAGAGATTAAAAAACTTTTCTTTACAGGAAAGATTTCCATGAATGATGAAGTATTTATCACAAATGCCAGGCATAAAACATCTCTTTTGGAGGCAAAGAAGAGCCTGGAATTTGTGTTACAGAGTATTCGGGATGGAATGCCGGAGGATTTTTATTCCATTGATTTGATGAATGTCTATGAGGAACTGGGGAAGATTGTGGGAGAAGCAGTGGAAGATGATTTGGTAAATGAGATATTCAGCAAGTTTTGTATGGGAAAGTGAGGAAAGGATATGCCTTGTATTGAGGAAACTTATGATATTTGTGTAGTGGGGGCTGGACACGCCGGATGTGAAGCAGCCCTTGCCTCTGCAAGAATGGGATTTGAGACAATTATTTTTACAGTAAGTGTGGACAGTATTGCATTGATGCCCTGTAATCCCAATGTGGGAGGAAGTTCTAAAGGACATCTGGTGAGAGAGATAGATGCCCTGGGAGGGGAGATGGGAAAAAATATTGACAAAACTTTTATTCAGTCCAAAATGCTGAATAAGTCAAAAGGCCCTGCTGTTCATTCCCTTAGAGCCCAGGCAGACAAAGCTTCTTATGGTATGGAAATGCGGAAAACACTTCAGGCGGAAAAAAATCTCACTATAAAGCAGGCGGAAGTTTCAGAAATTCTAACGGATGAAAAAAAGCAGAGAGTGACGGGTTTAAGGACAGTTTCCGGGGGAATTTATTATGCGAAAGCTGTGATTTTGTGTACCGGAACTTACCTTGGCGCTAGATGCCTTACCGGGGAGATGGTAGTTCATACCGGGCCTAACGGACTTTCCGCAGCCAATTATCTAACGGATTCTCTCAAAGATTTAGGAATAGAAATATTTCGCTTTAAAACTGGCACTCCGGCTCGAATTGACAAAAAATCTATTGATTTTACGAAAATGACGGAACAGTTTGGTGATGAGAGGGTAGTGCCTTTTTCTTTTTCCACCAATCCTGACGATGTTCAAATTAATCAGGTTTCCTGTTGGCTGACTTATACAAATGAAAAGACTCACGAGATTATCCGGGAAAATTTGGACCGTTCTCCTATTTATGCAGGAATTATAGAGGGAACAGGGCCAAGATATTGCCCCTCAATAGAAGATAAAGTTGTAAAATTTTCAGATAAGGATAGACATCAGGTATTTATTGAGCCGGAGGGTATTAACACCAATGAGATGTATGTGGGGGGGATGTCTAGTTCTCTTCCTGAGGATGTGCAGTATCAAATGTACCGTACCGTTCCTGGATTGGAACATGCAAAAATTGTGCGAAATGCCTATGCCATAGAATATGACTGCATCAATCCAAATCAGTTATATCCCAGCCTGGAATTTAAAAATGTAAAGGGACTTTTCAGCGGGGGACAGTTTAATGGAAGTTCCGGGTATGAGGAAGCGGCATGTCAGGGGTTGATTGCAGGGATTAATGCTGTCCGCAGTATTCAGGGAAAAGAGCCTTTAATTTTAGACCGTTCCCAGGCGTATATTGGTGTGTTGATTGACGATTTGGTTACGAAAGAAAACTTTGAACCTTACCGCATGATGACTTCCAGAGCGGAATATCGTCTTATATTAAGACAGGATAATGCAGACCTTCGCCTTTCCAAGATTGGATATGAAATCGGCCTTCTTCCCAAAGAGAGGTATGACTGGGTTCTTGAGAAAGAAAAGATGATTGAAGAGGAGATGGAGCGTATTTCAAAAGTGATGCTGGGGGCAAATAAGGAAGTTCAATCTTTTTTAGAAAAGTGTGGAAGTATCCCTTTAAATACCGGTACCAGTCTGGTAGAATTAATACGTAGACCGGAGTTGTCCTATGATTTACTGGCACCTTTAGATAAGGAACGCAGGGAGCTTCCAGAGGAGGTTCGAGAACAGGTAAATATTAATGTAAAATATGACGGCTATATTACCAGGCAGATGAAACAGGTAGATCAGTTTAAAAAGTTAGAGAAAAAGAGGATTCCTGCCGATATAGATTATAGGGATGTACATAGTCTGAGGAAAGAGGCAGTTCAGAAATTGAATCTTGTGAAACCTGTATCTATTGGCCAGGCTTCCAGAATTTCCGGTGTTTCTCCAGCAGATATTTCTGTACTGCTTGTGTATCTGGAACAAATGTATCGTAAAGGAAAATAAATTTTTTGGAGAGCGGGGAGGAATGTGATTCATTGGAGGAAAAAATAGAATATATGTCACATCAGTTTGAAAAGGAAAATTTTGCTTTTTCAGACGAACAAAAGCGGAAATTTTTACTCTTATATGAAATGCTGGTGGAAAAAAATAAAGTGATGAATCTCACTGGAATTACAAAATTTCCGGAGGTAGTGGAAAAGCATTTTCTGGATTCCATTTTATTGAACCGGGTGGCAGATTTAAATAAACCCATAAAAGTAATTGATGTGGGAGCAGGAGCTGGATTTCCTGGTCTGCCTCTTAAAATTGCATTTCCAAATCTTAAGATAACGCTGATGGATTCTTTGAATAAGAGAGTTGTTTTTTTGAAGGAAGTGATAAATGCTTTGGAACTGGAAAATATTGAGGCGGTACATGCCAGAGCGGAGGAGCTTGCCAGGGATAAGAAGTATCGTGAAAATTTTGACCTTTCCGTCTCCCGTGCAGTGGCAAACCTTTCCACCCTTCAGGAATATTGTATTCCCTTTGTAAAAATTGGAGGACATTTTATTTCTTATAAGTCGGGGGAGATTGAGGAGGAACTTCAAATGTCTGAAAATGCCTGTAGGATTCTTGGTGGAAAAGTAAAGCAAGTTTATAAATTTCATTTGGGAGAACAGAAGCGTTCTTTTGTAGTGATTGAAAAGTGTAAAAATTCTCCAAAGGCATATCCAAGAAAAGCTGGTACGCCTTTAAGACAGCCTTTATAATTTTTGTGTTGGGAGGTATAATTATGAACTATGTAAAAAAAGTATTGGTGTTTTTATTTGTAATGGTTTTAAGTATTGGAAGTTTTAAATCCACGTCTGTTTTTGCAGAAGAGGATTCCCTTTTGACCATAACAAAGACCTATGGAGACGGCCCATTTAAAATAAGTTTTACATCTTCAGGCAGGGGAAAGATGACTTACTCTTCCAGTAATACAAAAGTGGTTACCGTGTCAAGTACTGGAAAAGTGACAATTAAGGGATGCGGTATTGCAGATGTAAAAATTAAAGCTGCGGCAACGGAAAAATATAAGGCGAAAAACAGCAAGGTAACAATTATAGTAAAACCAAAGAGGCAGCAAATTACCGATTTAAAACTTGATAAGCGGAATATTACTATTAAGTGGAATAAAGATACAAAAGCAGATGGATATTATATTTATTATTCTACCGATTACAAATTTAGCAATGATTTAAACAAAGTGAAAATCACAAAGAATAAAACCACTTCTTCTACCATAAAGAATTTAAAAACAGATAAGAAGTATTATGTAAAAGTATGTTCTTATAAAAATTCTGGTAAAAAGATTGTGAAGGGTGATTTCAGCAAAATCCGAAATGTAAAAATACAAAAATAGTCAAAGGACTCATGAGAATGAGTTATTTTAGAAAGCAGGTGTTTTATGGGTAACAGAAGAATTAAATTTTTGGCTGGAATTATATTTTCTTCTCTCCTGATTTGTCAGACGGAACTTATTCCTGTTTCAGCATCTCTTAATTTTCCTTTGACGGAACTGCAGGAGGAAAAGCTGGGTTTTTATGATGAGCATGGATTTTTAATATCAAAGGTGAACGGGGAGCTTACATCTTTTGATGTAAGATATGTGGTTGATGAGACAGAAAAGACGAATATTAGAATTCCAGATAATGTAAAAATTATTGGTAAGGGAGCTTTTTCAGGAAATTATTTACCTGATGGTACGGTTGTTGTAAATCCAGGGGGGAGAAAAATTAAAACCGTCTATGTTCCAAGAAGTGTGGATGAAATTGGAATGAACGCCTTTCGGGACTGTACCGAACTTACCACAGTAAAATTTGGAAAAAATCTACCATATGATGATTTTCACAATTTAACTTTAGGAGAAGCTGCTTTTAAGGGATGCACCAGTTTAAAGAGCCTTGATATGTCAGATCTAGACAGGGTAAATATTGTAGGGTCCAATCTTTTTGAAGGATGTACCAGTTTACAGTCTGTAAATTTGTCTGATGCTTTGACGGATATTCCAGACAATATGTTTAAGGATTGTACCAGTTTAAAGTATATATATATTTCAAATAATGTAACTTCTATCAGTGATAGTGCTTTTGACGGAACAAAGAATTTAACAATTTACTGCGAGTCGGGTTCAACCGCGGCAAAATTTGCAGAGGATAATAAAATTCCTAAAAAATTTACAAATGCATCTGGCTATGAAAAACCAAAGCAGAATATTGAGCTTGGATTTGAGTTAGTAAATAATAGAATTCTTAAATATCATGATGAGGAAGATTTTAATCTCCAGGCAACTTATACTGGTGATGGGATTATTTCTTATATACCTGAAAATTCTAATATTGTTTCTGTGGATGATAATGGACTTGTGTCGATTAAGGGAATTGGAAGTACTTATATATATATAGAAGTAACAGAGACTAAAATTTTTGACAGAGGATATCTTCGTGTTCCCATAACTATTACAGAGAGAGGGAAAGAGCCGGAAATACCACCAGAAGAAAATCCGGAAAATCCGGAAAATCCGGAAGAACCTGTTAATCCAGATAATCCAGAAAATCCGGATAACCCGGATAATCCAAATCCTCCTCCCGGGGGGGACACAGATTCTGGAAATAATAGCGGAGAGGGTTCCACTGAAAATCCGGGAAATGGAGATTCTTCTCTTTCTAATGAACAGAAAGTTGAAGTGAAAAGAATAGAAGTAACTTATGGGGACTCCCCCTTTGTGATTCAGCCGGGAAAAGATATGGGAAAGAAAGTTTCATTTTTTACTTCCAATAAAAAAGTATTTACTGTAAGTACAAAGGGGAAGATTACAATAAAGGGCTGTGGCTTGGCAAAGTTGAAAATGAAGTCTAAGACTATGACAAAAACCTTTGAGATTGTAGTAAAGCCCCAAAGAAATACTATTACATCTTTACAAACGGAAAAGCGGAATTTTAATGTAAAATATAAAAAGGATAAAAAAGCTGATGGATATTATATTTATTATGCCACAGATTCCAAGTTTAAAAAGAATTTGAAAAAGGTTAAGGTTTCAAAAAATAAGACTACGGAATATACTGTAAAAAAATTGAAGTCGGGGAAAAAATATTATGTAAAAGTATATTCATTTAAAAAATCTGGAAAAAGTATTATCTTAAGTGATTCCAGTAAAGTAAAGACAATAATAGTAAAATAATAAAAAATACCGCTCTATATTTTTTAGAGCGGTATTTTTTATTATTAGCTTTCATAAAACATCCGTATGATTTCCATAAATTTTTTTGGATCCTCCAGTTGAGGAAGTTTGCCACAGTTGGAGATATAAGCAGTTTCAATATTTTCATCATATTTCAGGTAGGAATCCAATACCTGCACAGAGGACTCTTTATCTCTGTTTCCAATAAGATATATGGGATTTTCAATTTTCTTTAATGCTGGAATAATATTTATTTTGGTGTAATTTCCAATTATGCTTCCATATAAATATTTGCCTTTGCTTCTGTCTAAGTGAGCTGATTCATGATAAGCATTTTTTGTCTCGTCAGAAATTAAATTTTTTCGCTTAAAATAATCTCTTTCAAATAATTCGGTAATTCTCTGTTCCCGCATTTTTGTATTATAATAAAAGGTTCCTATTATGGGAAGGTCGATTATATTTTTTAGGAAGTTGTCCCCTTTATTTGGAATACCCTGGAGAGATTCTAAAGAGGGAGGGCTCACCAGGAAAATCCGGTGGAAAATGCTATCATCCATATTTGCAGCCATTAAGGTAAAGGAGCCGGAGTCACCTGTGGCAAATACATCTGTTTTTTCTTCTATTATCTTTTTTACAAAATCAGTGATTAACTGAACATACATATAATTGGTGTAAGTGAAATTGGGTTTATCTGAGCGGCCGCAACCCAATAAATCTAAGGTATAGACGGTATGCTCTTTTTCTAGTTTCTTTACAATTTTTTCCCATTCAGCACAGGAACTGGCGGGATGCAGGTCATGGATAAGAAGAACCGGAGTTCCTTTTCCCTGTTTTGTATAAAATATATTTCCGTAGCGCCATTCAAAAAAACGTCCTGATGTGGTATTTAGATATTTGCGTACACCGGCAGTTGCATCTATAAAAGTATTAATTCCATATATGGTGCCTGCGGCCAGTGCACTTAATAAAAAGAAATGTCTGATATTTTTTTTCATATGGGCCTCCTTAAAAGTTTTATTATTTATATTATAGACGAAATGATGAGGATATACAAACAAATTTCCTTGAAATTACTTTATTTTTATGCAGGAATGAAGTAAAATATATATATGTATACTTGTCTTTTTAGAAAAATGGTTACAGAACAAATGTTCTAGGAGAGACTATGATAATTACTTATTTGGAAAATATTTATTCTGAGTTACTAGAAAACAAAATCCAGTTGGAGCAAGAGCAGAGTGATATTACCTCAAAAATGAATAAGCATCTGAGATATATGGAGCGCTTGAAATTGGAGGATGAAAAAAATTTTGATGCTTTTTCTCCCAGAAAGCAAAACGTAGATTTGAAAAATCAGATTGAGCAGTTAGAAACTCAACAGCATGATTTTTTAGAATCCATTGAAAAGAAAAAAAAAGAATTATTAAAGATTGATTCTAAAATTGATGAATTGAATAGTGTATTAAAAATTGCAAAGCAGCAATCTGCTGCAAACGAAAGAATATTTGAAAAGAGTATACAGGAAAAAGAAATATTAAAATTGAAGTTGTTGGAAACTCAGGAGTTAGAGAGACAGAGGATTGCCAGAGAGTTGCATGACTCTTCAGTTCAATGTCTTACCGGTTTGGTTCACAAGACAGAACTTTGTACAAAGCTCTTAGAATTAGATCCTCCCAGGTGTCGTTTGGAAATGTTGTCTATGACGAAATCTTTGAGAAGCATTATTGAAGAAATGCGTCAAATGATATATGATTTGCATCCTATGTCTATGGATGATATTGGTTTTGATGATGTTATTGAGAGAGAAATGTATCGAATTAATCAACTAGGAATTGTCCATGCAGATTTTACGAAGGAGGGAAAATCTTATCAATTAAAACCTGTTATTGCATTAACTATTTTAAGGGTTATTCGAGAAGCATGTAATAATGTACTGAAATATGCCAATGCCACTTTATTGTTTGTAAAGTTGAGCTATGAAAAAGACAAAATAAAAATATTAATTTGTGATGATGGAGATGGATTTTCTTTAGAAGAACAGGCAGGAGAAATTAAGGATGATAATTCAGGCTTTGGTTTATCTACTATGAGAGAACGTATTTATCTCCTATCTGGGACTATTGAAATTAATACGGAAATTGGAAAAGGAACAAGAGTTACTGTAGAAGTACCAATAAGCAGAGAGGAGTAGCAAATGTCGGAAAAAGTAAAAGTTATGATTGCAGATGACCATTCCATGATTCGTGAAGGATTAAAACAGCTTTTGGAATTAGGAGGGGAGTTTGAAGTGATAGCAGAGGCAAATGACGGAGAAGAATGTTTGCAGATTACGGATAATTTAAAACCTGATGTCTTATTGCTTGATATAAATATGCCAAAGAAAAATGGTTTAGAAGTTTTGCAGGAATTAAAAAATAGAAATTCAAAAATAAAAGTATTAGTATTGACAGTGCATAATGAAGTAGAGTATTTAATGAAAGCAATGGAGATAGGGATTAATGGTTATTTGTTAAAAGATTCCGAATCTTCTAAATTAAAAAAAGCAATAATGACTGTAATAAGGGGAGAAACATATATACAGCCAAGTATGATTCCAATTTTAAATTCTAAGATGTTAAATATGAAAAACGATCATGCTAAGTTGGAAAGTTTAACGAAAAGAGAATTGGATGTTTTGAAAAATTTAGCTGTAGGGATGTACAATAAGGAGATAGCTACAAAGTTGAATATAAGTGAGAGAACAGTAAAAAACCATGTTTCAAATATTTTTAAAAAGATAGGCGTGGCAGACAGAACACAGGCGGCAGTATTTGCAATCCGAAATAATCTTGTAGACATTAATTAAAAGCAAAATAAAAGAGAAAATGTTTCACGTGAAACATTTTCTCTTTTTTGTATTAATAATGAATTGCAATTAGTTTACAAAAAATGTAAATATATTTTACTTAATACAAATTTTTACATTTTCCGATAAAATGTAATGAATGAAAAAATGTTTCACGTGAAACATCCACAATATATAGTGACAATAAAATATAGAACCACTAAATTCTATTTTTTATAGAAAAGAAAATCGAATAGTGCTATAATTAAAAACAAAAAAGAAAGGAATAACAAAAAAAATAATATGGGACGTATAATAGCAATAGCTAACCAAAAGGGCGGGGTAGGTAAAACTACCACAGCAATAAATTTATCTGCTTGTCTTGCAGAATTAGGAAAAAAAGTTCTAACTATAGATACTGATCCCCAGGGAAATACAAGTAGTGGTTTAGGAATTGACAAAGATGAACTGGAAAATACAATATATGAATTAATGCTGGATGAATGTACAATTAAAGAATGTATTGTAAATACGGAAGTGGAAAACCTGGATTTAATTGCTTCCAATGTAAATCTTGCCGGAGCAGAGATTGAATTATTGGGGATAAATGATAAGGAATACATATTAAAAAATGAAGTAGATTATATCAAAGACGATTACGACTTTATTATCATTGACTGCCCTCCTTCATTAAATATGTTGACTGTAAATGCCATGACCACAGCCAGTACAGTTTTAGTTCCAATTCAGTGTGAGTATTATGCGTTGGAAGGATTAAGCCAGTTAATACACACCATAAATCTTGTTCAGCAACGTCTGAATTCAAATTTGCAAATGGAAGGTGTTGTATTTACTATGTATGACGCCAGAACAAATCTTTCCCTTCAAGTTGTAGAAAATGTAAAAACAAACCTGGATACTACCATTTATAAGACAATTATTCCAAGAAGTGTGCGTTTAGCAGAAGCGCCCAGCCACGGTCTGCCTATCAATAAGTATGACTCAAAATCAACTGGAGCAGAGAGTTATCGCATGTTAGCAAAAGAAGTGATTGATAGAAAGGATTTATAATATGGCGGCAAAAAAAGGTGGTTTAGGTAAAGGGCTGGATTCTCTGATTCCTTCAAAAACATTTGTGGAGAAAGAAAAAGAATCTGCAGATAGCAATACTCAGCCAGTAATTGAAAACGCATACAAAGATGCAGTTATGATGGATATTCAGAAAGTGGAACCAAACAGGGAACAGCCAAGAAAAACTTTTAATGAAGATGCATTATTGGAATTATCAGAATCAATAAAGCAATTTGGTGTTCTACAGCCTTTGCTGGTGCAGGATAAAAATGATTATTATGAGATTATTGCCGGAGAGAGAAGATGGCGGGCTGCCAAGATGGCAAAGATAAAAGAGGTTCCTGTTGTTATTAAAAATTTATCCGAGCAGGAAATCGTGGAAATATCTCTGATTGAAAATATCCAGAGAGAAGATTTAAATCCTATTGAAGAGGCACTTGCTTACAAACGTCTTTTAGAAGAGTTTAATTTAAAACAGGACGAGGTAGCAGAAAGAGTTTCCAAGAGCAGGACAGCAGTGACAAATTCTATGCGTCTTTTAAAATTAACTAAGGAAGTTCAGCAGATGCTAATTGACGATATGCTTTCTACCGGACATGCAAGAGCTCTTCTTGCCATTGAGGATCCGGAAAAGCAGTATAGTCTTGCTCAAAAAATTTTTGATGAGAAGCTAAGTGTCCGGGAGACAGAAAAATTAGTAAAGAAAATTCAAAATGAGAAGCAGGAATCACCAAAAGAAGAAACTCCTATTGATCCGAAATTAGAGATAATTTATCAGGACCTGGAAGAAAAAATGAAATCTATTTTAGGCACAAAAGTAGAAATAAAAAAGAAAGATGCCCAAAAAGGAAAAATAGAAATTGAATATTATTCTTCTGAGGAACTTGACCGGATTGTGGATTTATTTCAATCAATACAAAATTAACAGTAAAAGAGGAACAGAGACATGATAGAATATTATTTAGGAATTGACTCCGACTATGTAATAATGGGGTTGGCAGCATTGACAGTTTTACTTTTGCTTATTGTGTTTATCAATATCATACAGATGCATAAGCTGAAAAAAAAGTACAAAATGTTTATGGATGGAAAAAATGCAAAAACTTTGGAAGAATCCATATTAAGCCGTATGGATCAAATTGACCATCTTATTTCTTCCACACAGAAAAATGAATCTGATATTCAAAAAATTTATAAAAATATGAAAACTACTTTCCAAAAAGTTGGATTGGTAAAATACGATGCTTTTCATGAAATGGGTGGCAAGTTAAGTTTTTCACTGGCTCTTTTGAATGAAATAAATGATGGATTTATTGTAAATGCTATGCACAGCAGAGAAGGATGTTATACTTACATAAAGGAAATCATTGACGGAAATTCCATTATCGCATTAGCTGATGAAGAACAGGAAGCTTTGGACATGGCAATGAAAAGCAAAGATTAAGCGGAGTAGAAAATGATTATAAAAGAAGTGAAGCATATACAGGACGGTGATATTTTAGCATCTCCTGTTTTAACAGAAGAAAAAGAAATACTGTTAGAGGCAGGAACCGTTTTGAAAAAAGAGTATGCAGAACTTCTTTTTTCAATGTATATCTCATATGTGGAGGTTTTGGACCCCTATGAAAAATATGAGGTTCCCCATATGTTTTTTACCGAATCTGAAAAAGAATATTTTATCCATGAAATTGAAATTATTTTAGAAAAACATATTTATACTGATAAGAATACACTAAGGTATATAAAAAAACTGTCCGGGGAAATACAAAGTTTTGTCAGCGGAATAGATAAAAATCAAATTTATGATTACAGAAATCGAAAGACAAATCTCTATGAGCATACTCTTATGGTGACAGTTCTTTCCCTAATAATTTCAGAAAAATTAAACTTTGATAAGGAAAGAAAAGAAGAAGTTGCTTTGGGATGTCTGCTTCATGATTTAGGACTTCGCTATATTACAGTTCCCTATTTAAATTTGGACATGGAAAAGTTATCTCCAGGGGATGTATTTGAATTCAAAAAACATACGATTCTTGCATATACTGTATTAGATGGACAAGATGACTGGTTTCCTAAAATATCTAAAAGTATGGTTTTATCCCATCATGAGAGAAAAGACGGTTCTGGTTATCCATTAAAACAGAGAAGACAAAATTTAGAGTGTGAAATTATTCAGTTATGTGATTTTTTTGACTGCATGATTTCGGGATTTGAAGAAAAAATAATATCTGTGGATAAGGCAATGGACCGGCTTGATTTTGAATCCGGCAGCAAATTTGATAAAGAACTATTCCATATTTTATGTTCTATGATATCTAAGTACCCTGTGGGAACAAAAGTGAAATTGTCTAATGAAAAATACGGAGTGGTGGTCAATCAGACAAATCATAGAGAGAAACCTGTGATTCATTATTTGACAGGAGCATATGGAAATATTATAGAAAATGATATCTGTAATTTAGAAAAAACAACTGGTATTTTTATTGAGAACGTGATAGAATAGCATTTAGCAGTTTATAGGAAAGAAGGTAAGCCATGCACAGTTTTATGAGAGCGATTGGTTTTGAACAATTAAACAATGTACAATTAGAAGAGCTTTTGAATAAAGTCGTGGCATCCCATGACTATATTCATACAGCTACGGATTCCCAAGGAAATGAGTTTGTACAGTATACCATGCATATTGGGGAGTCCATGGGAATTTGCGCCTGCGGTTCTTATTTGGAAAACGGAGAATTTAGTATGGATTACTATTATCCATTTTTTTTGGGAAGCGGTATCACAAGCCATGAACAGGTTGGAATTGAAAAACATGCAGATAAAGAATCTTACGCTGCAGTGTGCGATGATATAAAAGTGGGAGTGACTCTGATATACTTTTTGCAGAACGTGGGGGAATATCTCTCTTTTTTTGAAGATAGTAAAGGGGGATTTCCTTTTAATGTCACATCCACTATGGCCGGACTTTCTTTAGGGGGAAAAATTATTCTTCCCATTAACAAAAATGAAAAGCAGATAAGAAAAAATGAAAAGACAAATCAGAACAGGAATCATTTAATTGCAGCGGCAAGGGATGGAGATGAGGATGCTATAGAGAGCCTTACTTTAGAAGATATTGATACTTATTCTATGATTTCCAGAAGAATTGCAAACGAAGATATTCTCAGTATTGTGGATTCCTATTTTATGCCCCATGGAATAGAAAGTGACCAGTATTCCATTCTGGGGGAAATTTTAAATTATTATTATGTGAGCAATAGCTTTTCCCAGGATAGGATTTGTGTTATGACTGTGGATACCAATGATTTAGTTTATAATATTTGTATCAATGAAAATGATTTAGTGGGAGTACCTGCAGTGGGGAGAAGATTTAAAGGAAATATTTGGATGCAGGGAACAGTTAATATTAGAAATTAGTTGATTTTTTTCTGCAGAAGTGTTAAACTTATTAAGTGCTAAATAAGGCACAATAATATATATAATTTTTAATTGTCGCTATAGCTCAGCTGGATAGAGCGACCGCCTCCTAAGCGGTAGGCCGGAGGTTCAAATCCTCTTAGCGACGTAGTAAGAAATACCGAAAACACTGGAATTCCAGAGTTTTCGGTATTTTACATTGTAAGTCGGTTTTCCAATAACATTTCTAAAATTAAAAGAATTTCCAGAATAAAATAATTTGTTATTATAATTAAAAAGTGATATAATAAAAAAAATATATTGTGTTTGTTGTGGCAGGAAAAAATAAATTATGATTGATTCTTGGAGGAAATGTTATGGATTTGAAAGAATTTTACGCAAGAGTTGGAGGAAATTACGATTCCATTATGGGACGTCTCATGAAAGAGGAACGTATTAAAAAATATGTTTTTAAATTTCTGGATGATACGACCTTTGAAACACTGTGTAAAACAATGGAAGAAAATGATATAGAAGAGGCATTCCGCGCTGCACATACAATGAAAGGACTTTGCCAAAATCTGGATTTATTGACTCTTTTTAAATCCAGCCATGACATGGCGGAAGCTCTTCGTCATGGAAAAGCAGACAATGCAGATGATATTTTAGAGCAGGTGAAAAAAGATTATGAGATTACTTTTGCCGCAATTAAAGAATTAAAAGAGCAGGAACAATAAAAAAATAAGTTTGGGTGGATTATAATATGGAATTTGTTCTGGAAGCAAATAATTTGAATCAGATTGAAAAAGATACTTTACTGTTTAAAAAAGGGGATAAGGTAAGTTTTATCGGCTGGATTATTAAGGGAAGTATCCGAATTGAAAATCATGGTGTAAAACGAATTGCAAAAGCGGGGGAGATGGTTGCCATCCCAGATGTGTTTGCAGATGAGTATTTTGGAAATTACACAACGGATGAGTATACCATTTTCTATGCGTTTCCCGCATATGATATAGAATCTTTACAGAATTTTATGAGCAGCAATAAGGAATATCTGGGAATTATTATTGATTCTGTTGCAAAGGAGTTCGCAAATTATTTAGAGGAACAGGAGCATTTATTAAACAGGGCTATAGAGCTGTATCTCTTTTTGCAAAAGCATTACGAGTTTGCTGTAAAGGCAGGTATGGAAGAGGAAGTGCCGGAAGAATTTTTTGAACATCATCCAAACCAAATGTTTGAATTGAAAACGGAAGAACACAAGATAGCATATTACAGGGAATTTAATAAAGTTCCTCTTGAGCTGAAGAAAGATTTCTTTAACAGGAGCAGTATTATGACTCTGAGCCAATCGGAGGAGGCTTCCGTTATTATACATGAACTTCAGGATTCCAGTATGGAAATTATAAATTACATAAAAGAAATTTATTCTCTGTATTATAATGATAAAGGCAGTGGATTGTTTGACAGACAAGTTCGTTATGCCAAGGAATTAAAGAAAAACGGCAAGCTTCAAATGGAGAATATTCTCCATGTCAATGACACCAAAGAAAAGATAATTGTTATCACCAAAGAAATTGAAAAATGGACAGGGGAAAAACTTCTGGAAGATACAGAAGAACTTGAAAAGAAATTAGCCTCTATTATGAGCGCTTCCATTATGAGCAGCGAGGAGCCGGAGGAGGGGGCGAAAGAAGAGAATGTGGAAATGCTTGAAAATTCTCTTCAGCAGATTCTTGACTTTTCCAAAACAGAGACAGCACAGCAGAAAGAGATTAAAAATATTATCGAAGAATTTATTCAGGTTTCGGATAAACTTTCCACCCAGGATGATGTGAGAAAGCTGAAAAAGCAAATTATAGGATTCTTTTTTACTCTTTACAAAAAATGCCTGTTTCCATGGCTGGAAAATAAGCCTGTTCCTTTAGCGGTTAAACTTTTCCTGAATTACGGATATATGGATGAACGTTTACTGGACAGAGACCAGCTGGTATTTTTATGTGAAATGGTAAACAAAAAAGAAGAAGATATGCCTTTCCGTATTTATACCATGCCGGAATGGTTAAAGGAAATTTATGAGGGAAGAAAAGATACTTCCAGAAATTCCTTTGAACAGGATTTCAGAGATTATCTCCGGGAGGCAAAACGTACAGGGGATATAACAGCTGAACAGGAAAAACAGTTCCTCCAGGATAGAGGAAAGAGAGTGGAATTTGAAGTTGACAATATGTTTAGCAGCAACAATAAAATTGTCAACGGAAAATTATCTACTTATGTTCCTATATTGTATAAAGACCAATTTTATGGGGATTTATCCCGTATATTTATATCAAAAGGACAATTATGTGAGTCTATTCTTGAATTAGAAAAGAAAGACTTCACCGTGTTTTACCGGGAGGTTTTCTACAGTAATCCGGAAATGAAAGTGGATAAAGAATATGTAATGCGCAAGGTTTACCCGGATGTGATACTTTGTCCCATTTATGGTACAACTTCTTCCATGTGGCAGGAAATTACAGGAAAGAGGCGTGATTCCTCAGCCAGGTTCATTTTTCCGGTTATGATTGAGAGTGAATTGGATAAAGCGGTGACGAAAGCCTTTGGACGGTTTCACTGGGAATACTGCAGATGTGAACAGGGGGCGTCCTGGAATAATATCCAATATAAATCTCTTACCTCAGAATACATGGATTATATTCAGTATTATCGGAAGAATCATGATCTTACAGAAGAAAAAAGAGAAAAGATTAGAAGCCAGATTCAAAGGGCAAGAAATAACAGCAGAGAAATATTTCTGTCTGATTATGAAACATGGATTTACTTTGAATCTAATTCTGCTTTAAAATTAAATAAAGTTTCCAGACAGATTCTGGCTACCTATTGTCCATTTGAAAAATCTATGAGGGAGTTTTTAAAAACAAATGTGGCATTTGAACATGCAATGCAGGCCCAACAGAGGAATTTCAGTGAAAAGGCAAAAGAGTGGGAGCTGCGCATACGCAAAAGAGAAAACAGCGGATTGGAAGTTCCAGAAGAATTTTTGGAAACTCTTTCTTATTATTCTGATATGTAAGAATAAATTGTATTTGAAAACAAAGTACAGTATGCTACAATGAATATAAATATATAGGAAGTAACACTTTACAGGGTGTTACAATATAAAGTACAAGGGAGTATTATATGATTAAGGATAATGGAGTACAGGGAAATAAAGAGAAAAGGAAATTACATATTATACTATGTATAATGATTTTGATGCTACTGCTTTTAGCAGAAGTGTATCTCATGCTTAATTTTCCAAAAAGTTATATTTTCCTGTTATTAATTGGTGCAGTTTCTTTATTTCTTGTATACCGCATTGCCAATTCTGTTTTTATTTTGCAGGATGAAAAAGAGCAGGAGAGAGAGGATAAGAGGGAAAAAGAATTTGAAAGTATATTCAAATCAGAGAAAGCAACTTATCTTTTAATGAGGAAAAATTTTGCTGAACTGGCTGACATGCTTTTTCTTCTGAAAGGGGAATCAGGACTTCCGCTGGAGGATTTGATTTCTGCTCAGAAGTCTATTGCAAAAGTTACTATTAATAAGAGCAAAGAACATTCCACGGCAGTGATCAACTCAAACGAAGAGTTGAAAGGGTATTTAGAGGAAATGAATGGTAAATTTACTGATATCCAAAATGCAGTAAAAGAAAACATGGATAAGGTAAGTGAATTTGTCAGCAGTGAAATGCAAAGTAAAAATTTGGATGTAATATTAAGGTTAAATGAGATAGAAAAATCCATTAGTAGCGAGATGGAGGAAAAACTCAGCTCTATCAATATTTCTCCCCATGTGATGATGGAGCCGGAAGAATTATCTATTTCCCATATCTCACAGGAAGAGCCTGAAATTCAAAAAGAAGAAATTCAGAAGGAAGAAAATCTGGAAGAACAAGAAGAAATTGTAATGCCTGAGATAGAGGAATTAAAGGAAGAACCGGAAGAAATTGTAATGCCTGAGATAGAGGAATTAAAGGAAGAACCGGAAGAGTTTGATATGCCTGAAATAGAGGAATTAAAAGAAGAGCCGGAAGAACTGGTGATGCCTGAGATAGAAGAATTAGACAATCTGGAACCCAGAGTCGAACCTCTCACAGATAATATGGATGCCGGGGATCTGGGAGATTTGGAAGAAAAAGTTCGGGAACTGCAGCAGATGGCAGCGGAAGAAGAACCTGAAATGGCATCTCTTGAGGTGGAAAAATCTCAGGAAGATTTGTCGGATTTGATGGATCAGATAACGCCTGTGGAGAGCGAAATTAATCCTAAGATGACCCCGGAAGAAATTGAACAGCTTATAAATGAAAATAATGAGGAAGAATTTGTTCCGGAGATAGATTTATCTAATATTTCGGAGGAGATTCCCTCAATGGAAGAAATTGATAAAATGCTGGCAAGTATCCCTATGCCGGAGGAACATAACGAGCCGGAGTCTGTAGAGGAGAGTCCAGTTGTATCAAATGATTCCAACCATGTAATGACCCCTGATGAAATTGCAAAATTAATTGGAGAGACACCGCTGCCTGAGCCTGAGCCGGAGCCTGTACTTGAGCCGGAACCTGCGCCAACTGTTTCCGCTCCCTCCAATGATGCCAATCATGTAATGACTCCTGATGAAATTGCCGCTTTACTGGCAAGTGTTTAAAAAGAAAGGGGCTGTAAAAAAAGTCTCATAAAGAACAGCCATGATGGCACCGGTTGGTGACTATCATGGCTGTTCTCATGATTTTGATTGCTTTAAATATTTTTGGGCGTCTCTATCAAAGCCTGTCGCAAAACAGGCTTCCAAAAGGATAACCGTTGGCTACATAGTTATGCTGCCATTAATTTCCGTTTCCTTTTGTTATGGTATTTATATATTCCGTAACGATTTCCTTTTACAGGTCTGTTGCATCTAAAAATAAATTTTTTCAAAACTGCTGTGGATTGACAATAAAACTTTACATATATATAAAGTACTGTTATAATAAAGCTATCTATTTTGTCAATGATTTGTGGGACAGGAGGAAAAGGGATGAAAAAATCAGAAAGCGGGATCAACCCACTGTTGAAACTGGACTACCCGGACCCGGATGTAATCCGGGTGGGGGACACATATTACATGATAACCACAATGGTGCATTTTATGCCGGGGGGAGAGATACTCCGCTCCTATGACCTGGTAAACTGGGAGCACGCCGCCTTTGTATACGATAGACTGGACAGTACCCCGGAACAGAGGATGGAGGGGGGGAACATATATGGAAAGGGAATGTGGGCGGCATCCCTGCGGTATCACAACAATTTGTTTTATGTGTGCTTTTCTGCAAATGACACGGGCAAAACCTATCTGTACACATCGGAACAGATAGCAGGGCCCTGGAAAAAGCAGGAGATTCAGGGGTTTTACCACGACAGTTCCCTGCTGTTTGACGGGGACAATGCCTATATTGCCTACGGAAATAAGAAAATTTATATTACCCAGTTGAACAGCGACCTGACGGCGCCTCTGGCAGGGGGGCTGCACCGCCTGGCGGTCTGGGATGAGGGGCATCCGGGGCTGGGGTATGAGGGGACGCATTTTTATAAAATCAACGGAAGATATTACCTGTTTTTTATCCATTCCCTGAGGGACAGATGGATGCGCACAGAGGCATGTTTTGCGGCTGACTCCATTGACGGGGAATTTAAGGGCGGGGATGTTTTGAATGACGACCGGGGGTACTGCGGCCAGGGGGTGGCCCAGGGAGGGATTGTAGATACGCCGGAGGGGAAATGGTACGGCGTGCTGTTTCAGGACTATGGGGCGGTGGGGAGAATCCCTGTGCTGGTTCCGGCTGCCTGGGAAGGGCATATGCCGGTTTTAGGAGTCCGGGGGAAAGTCCCAGGGCAGTTTGAGCTGCCCCAGGGGAAAAACCATTCCTGCCGGCCTCTGGTGCAGAGCGACGATTTCAGAAAAGAGGAGAGCCTTTCCAGGGAACAGGAGAGGGAGCAGTACGGCTGTTATGGGCTAAAAAGCGTATGGCAGTTTAACCATGAACCGGATATGCAATTGGTGGAGCAGGATGCGGAGCGTGGCATTCTCTGGCTGAAGACAGGCAGGCTGTGTGAAAGCCTGCTGCAGGCAAACAACATGCTGACCCAGAGAATGATTTATCCCGGCTGTGCCGGGGAGGTGACGGTTGACGCCTCCGGGCTGAAGGAGGGGGATTACGCCGGAATCTGTGCCCTGCAGGGGTGTTACGGCATGGTTGCCGTCACAAGGAAAAAGGATGGCTGTTACATTGTAATGAAGGGCAGGTCATTGGAAGAGGATTCCCCACTGGGACGGCAGGGAGAGGGGTTCCAGGAGACAGAGTGGGAATCGGTGAGGGCAGGGCAGGATGTTGTCCGGCTGAGGGTAAAGGCGGACTTTTTTAAAATGAAGGATGAGGCGGAATTTTTTTATCACCACGGAAACGGGTGGAAGCAGATTGGCGTCACCCAGAAACTGCATTTTGGTCTGGACCATTTTGCAGGATGCCGGTTTGGGCTGTTTCTCTATGCCACAAAAGAGACAGGGGGCAGGGCAGGATTTTCTGATTTTTTGTATTGTGCCAGGCCGGAGACATAGGGGGAAGAGGCTTTTTCACAGCCCCTTTTTCTTAATTTACATGGGATACAATATGACAGATTATTTCTACTACAGTTTCCATACTTTCCAGTGCAATATGTTCCATAGGACCGTGGAAACCATAACCTCCTGTTCCAAGGTTGGGACAGGGAATCCCCATAAAACTTATTCTGGCCCCGTCGGTTCCTCCACGCACAGGAGTGGAAACAGGAGTCAGTCCCACAGAGGTAATTGCCTCCTCTGCAAGTCGAATAATTTCCATATGGTTATCTATAATTTCCACCATATTCCGATAACTTTCCTGTATGCTAAGAGTTACCGTATCTTTTCCGTATTTTCCTGAAATAAATTCTTTCACTTTTTCCAGATAATCAAGTTTTTTCTGAAATAAATCTCCATTGTGGTCCCTTACAATATAAGACAGCTTTGCCTGTCCTATATCACCGGAAATATTGGTCAGGTGGTAAAATCCTTCACGGCCTTCCGTGTGCTCCGGGGTTTCATGTTCCGGTAGAAGAGATTGAATTTCACAGGCTATGGAAGCTGCGTTTACCATTATGTTTTTTGCCTCTCCTGGATGTACATTTTTTCCTTTCAGAGTAAATTCGGCTGAAGCGGCATTAAAATTTTCATAGGCAATCTCACCTTCATAATCACCGTCTACTGTGTAGGCAAAATCTGCCTGAAATCGGTTTAAATCAAAATGGTCAGAACCCTCGCCGATTTCTTCATCAGGAGTAAATGCTATATAGATATCAGGGTGAGGTAGATTGCGTTTTAAAATTTCCTCAACAGCAGTGATAATTTCAGCAATTCCCGCTTTATCGTCTGCGCCTAAAAGTGTATTTCCATCTGCAGTAATTAAAGTTTTTCCTTTTAATGACTTTAATCGCGGAAAATCACTGACTAAGATAGAGACTTTTCCATTTGGAAGGATGATATCTGTTCCATCGTAGTTTTCTATGATATTGGGCTTTACATCTTTTCCACTCATATCCGGCGCCGTATCCATATGGGAAATCAAACCTATCGATTTCCTAGAAGGATAGCCTTCCGTTGCAGGAAGATATCCATAGACATAACAAAATTCATCCAGCACTACATCTTTTACCCCAAGGGAAATTAGTTCCTGTTCCAATACCCTGGCAAGGTCAAATTGCCGGCTGGTGGAAGGGGTCGTTCCTGCAGATTCCTGAGAAGTTGTCCAGTAGGAAACATAATTTAAAAATCTTGGTAAAATATTCATAAAAATCTCCTTTCAATTATAAAAAAATGGCAAACTTTTTTTAAAAATAGTATTGCAATTTTATGAATTCTAATATATAATATACCTTGTCGTTGAAAAAGACAAGCAGTTATGCGCCACTAGCTCAGCTGGCAGAGCACCTGACTCTTAATCAGGGTGTCCAGGGTTCGAACCCCTGGTGGCGCAGTATAAAGTACCGATTTTGCAGCGGAAGGCTGTGGGGTTGGTGCTTTTTCTTTTTATAAAGATAAAAAGGTAAACAAATTGAGTATAAGATATGGAGGAGATTATGTATCGGTATCAAGCAGTTATTTTTGATTTGGACGGAACTTTGCTGGACACATTGGAGGACCTGAAAGACAGTGTAAATGCAGCTCTTTTCGCATACGGCTGTAAAGAGAGAAGTTTGGAGGAAGTAAGAAATTTTGTGGGAAACGGAATCCGTAATTTAATGCTTCAGGCTGTGGAAGGGGGAAACGCACATCCTGAATTTGAAAATATTTTTCAGTATTTTAAGGATGACTATAAAAAGAACTGTAAAAATAAAACAAAGCCCTATTCTGGCATCATGGATGTTTTAAAACAGTTGAAAAGAGATGGGGTAAAGCTTGCCATGGTTTCCAATAAGGCAGATTTTGCAGTAAAGGAGTTAAATTTGTATTATTTTAAGGATTTAGATATGATTGCCGCCGGGGAAAAAGAGGGAGTGAGGAGAAAACCGGCTCCCGATGCAGTGTTTCAGGCATTAAAAGAACTTAATGTAGATAAAGAACATGCGGTGTATGTGGGGGATTCCGATGTGGATATTCAGACGGCAAATAATGCAGAAATCCCCTGTATTAGTGTTCTCTGGGGATTTCGTGAAAAGGAATTTTTGGTGGAGCAGGGGGGAAAGGTATTTGCGGAAACCCCAAAAGAATTATTGTGTTTATTACAAGATTAGTGCAGGTTTAAAATATGCCGGACTTCCAAAAAAGAACGGCGCAGACAGCAGATTTTTTTCTGAAAGCAGGGGTGGCGGTAAAAAAAGTAACAGCATCTGCTGTGACGTTTGCGGCAGTTACATTTGCAGTTTCCCATAAGACTCCCAATAAGAGATGATTTATTTATTATATGCGGAATTTTTTCTTTGGTTAACGTGAGGCAATGAGCTTATAGATAGGATTTCCCATGGCAGAAAACTTTTCCTCATATTCAGTCATTATATTGCCCTGGTTCATAGAAGTATCCCTGTGCAGGTCCGTGGTGCTGGCGTTTATTTTCCAACCCTGCCCAGGAATTTCTTCCATAGAAAAATCAAAGAGGCCCTTATTGTCTGTTTTAAATTCTATTGTGCCCTCCGGTTTTAAAACAGAGTCATAACAGGAGAGAAAAGCACCAGAGGTAAGGCGTCTCTTGGCATGTCTGTCTTTTGGCCAGGGGTCGGAAAAATTAAGATATATTTTATCGATTTCCCCTGGTGCAAATATTTCCGGAAGAATTTTTGCATCCACACAGAGAAACTTTAAATTGGGGAGGGTTTCTGTCTCCATTTTTTGCAGGGCCCGGTAAAGCACACTGGTATAGCGTTCTACCCCAATATAATTGACGCTGGGATTTTGTGAAGCTAATTCCATAATAAATTTTCCTTTTCCCATGCCGATTTCCATGTGGATAGGATTTGTATTGGAAAAAAGAGTGTGCCAATTTCCTCTATAGTCTCTGGGATTTTGTATACAATAAATGCTTTCCGCAACTGCCTCATCGGCACCCTTAATATTTCTTAAGCGCATATGTTCTCCTTATACTGTAAAAGTTTTGCTACTATAGTATTTTATAATAAATAGGGAAAAATGGAAAGTATAAATGAAAAAAGATTGATAGAGAGAGGAAATAAGTCTATACTGTAAGTATTGCAGGTTGATTTTAACTATTATGAGAGGTGTACATTGAAGATAGATAGAAAAAGAATAAAGAAAAAGCTGGTTGGCTGCATCGGCGCCATTGCTGTTACAGTCTGCAGCTTTTCCCTAAATACCCAGGGCTCCCAGCTGCAGTACTGGCCTCAGGGACCGGAAGTCCAATCTTCCGCGGCGATTGTTATGGAACTTAGTACAGGATTGATATTATATGAGAAAAACATCCATGATGTCCATTATCCTGCAAGCATTACAAAGATTCTTACCACTCTCCTTGCCGTGGAAAACAGCACTATGGATGAAGTGGTTACTTTTTCCAAAGATTCTGTATTCAATACGGAAGGTTCCGGAATTGCCCGGGATGTGGGGGAAGAGATGACGATGGAACAATGTCTCTATGCGGTTATGCTTGCCTCCGCCAATGAATGTGCCTATGCTGTGGCGGAGCATGTAGCCGGGGATATTCAGTCATTTGTGGATATGATGAATGAGCGGTGTGCTGCTTTAGGGTGTAAAAACACCCACTTTAATAATTGCAACGGGCTTCCCGATGAGCAGCATTACACCAGCGTATATGACATGGCTTTGATTGCCCGGGAAGCTTATTCCAATGAGACGTTCCGAATAATCTGCGGCACAAAGACTTACACCATTCCTTTTACCAATAAGCATGAAGATGAAGAGACATTTTTGCAGAATCATCATCAGATGCTTTATCCCTACAGAACCAGGGAGCATTTGTATGATTATTGCCTGGGAGGAAAGACAGGATATACTTTAGCTGCAAATTCCACATTGGTTACCTATGCAGAAAAAGACGGCATGACTCTTGTATGCGTGGTTATGGATGCACCGGGCAGCGGCCACTATGAGGATACAAGGGCTTTATTAGATTTTTGTTTCGATAATTTTAAAAAAATGAATGTGTCAGAAAATGAAGAGACATATGGGAATCAGGAGGAAGAAAAAAGCGGTAATTTTAACAACAGCCAGCCCTTTGTGTCTTTGGACCAGGAGGGGAGCGTGATTCTTCCAGTGACGGCAGAGTTTAAGGATGCGGACTCCCAGATAATTTATGACTATGCGGGTAAGGATGTGCTTGGAAGCATACAATATACTTATTCTGACAGAATTGTGGGACGGGCAGACATTGTTGCCACCGGAGCTCAGATTGACCAATTCCAATTTCATGAGGGTGAGGAAGTATTTGGGGATAATCATCAGGTGGAAGAGACAGAAAGCATGATTCCTTCAAAGGAAAAGAAAGTTTTTCAGATTACACCGGGGTTGATTTTTACAGTTTTAGCGGGTCTTTTGATTCTTGTGATTTTAATTTTTATTATCCGAAAACTTGCGGATAACTTTTATCGGATTAAGCGAAAATTTATGATGCACCATAAAGTGAAAACTCCTTACAAAGAAATAAAGAAAAACAAGAGATTTGGAAGAAAAAATCGTTAAATAGAATAAAAAAATATGGGATATATAATATAAAAAGACAAGATATTTAATTTAATCTTGTCTTTTTATATTATAACAGACTTAAGGATAATTGTTTTATATTTGTAAACAATAAGTTAAAGTATCTAACAAATTGAGGGTTCACAATAAGTCTGACACAGTTTTTCCAGCTCATCCGGCTTGTCTGTATAGAGAATCAGACCGTTGGAAGTTTCTGCCATGGTGACAACCATATCCTGGAAAGTAATGGATTGTGCAATTAATTTTTTTAAGTAGGGGCAAAGTTCCCTGTCAGCTTGAAGAAAAATAGGGGTAAGGGTTTCCAGGGACATTGTTTTTACATGGGCCTGGGCAAAACCGCTTTTTAAGGCCGAATCCTGCTCAATCTGTTCCATAGATTTGTTTACAATGAAATATCCCTTTTCATCTTTTGGCATATTCATGGATTTGATTGCCCTCTGTACCTGTTTGGTGAGGCTGTCAGATGTAGGATAGAGAGACTCAAAATAGCTCATAAAATCAACGGCATGTTTAAAATGACGGTTTTCTCCCTGCTGTTCCACCTCCGCCAATAGGATTCTGCGGATAATGGATTCACAGGTTTTCCGGGAAGGGTTTTTTCTCAGAAAATCGCTTTTTTGTGTGGTAAATTCTTCATCCATAGCATGTTCTCCTTTCACTATTTGTCTGTTTTAAAATTATAGAGCAAAAAAGACATTTCAATATGTTCAAAATATATTATACGACATAATGGTAAAAATATCGAATTCTTTTTTTTAAAGTGAACATCAGAAGATATTGACAAGTGCAAATAGAAAAGAATATAATATAGAAAATACCACTGAGAAATATATGGAGCGGAAAAATATATGGAAAAAATGTCAAGAGAGGAAAAGACGGATTTTTTACTTTCAGAGATAAAAAAGAAGATGGATGAAAATGGCGGCATTATTAAAACCAGTCAGATAACGGAGCTGGGCGTGGATTACCGGAGAATTTTATCCTGGGTAAAAGATGGAACATTAGAGCGGGTAAAAAGCGGATATTATTCTTTTGGCTTTAAAGAACGCAGCGAAGAAGATTTAATTCTAGGGCTGTTTCCCGACGGTGTTTTATGTTTGGAAAGTGCGCTTTACTATCATCATTATATTGACAGAAAGCCTTATCAGTGGCACATTGCCATTGATAAGAACACTTCAAAATCCAGGTTTAAAATGGATTATCCTGTCATTTTGCCCTACTATACGGAGCCGGAAGTTTTAAAGCTTGGGGTGGAAGAAATCCCTTTTGCCAGCGGGATGATGAAGATTTATAATAAGCAGCGGATGATATGCGACTGTCTGAAATTTGAGGAGAAATTAGATAGGGATATATTTAAAAGGGCTTTGCTGTCTTATATTGCAGATAATTCTAAAGATATTGCAGAGTTACTCACCATTGCCAGGGAAAGAAAAGTGCTGCAGAAAGTTCAGAGTACGTTAGGAGTGTGGCTGTAATGCAAAAGGAGCAGAAATTGACTGCTGTTTTCTTACAAGATATGGCAACCCAGAAAGGTCTTGCCTTTCCAAAACTTTTAGGAGCTGTGGTTTTAGAGGAAGCGGTAAGGATAATTTGTGAATCTGAATATTCTGGTGAATTTTGGCTGAGAAATGGAAATATACTTACAAAGGAGAACTATGATCGCAATTTAAAACTGAATCTGGAGTTTGACTATGTAATGCAAAAAGCTCCAAAAGACCTGGAGGGAATTACGCCTGGAGAGCTTTTGCGGGACATTACCCAGCATGTAAAAGAGGAAGTTTTTGAAGGGCAGGAAAATCGCCGGGTGGATTTTGAAGTTCAGATGAAAGCTTTTCCTAAATTTGTTAGATTTGATTGTACAGGAAAGATTGAGGGTATGCGTGTTCCTATAAGTATTTTGTTTCACTATTTACAGGATGAAAGGCTGATTCCGAAAAAGGAAACTTTTTCTCTTCTGGCATTCCCAGAGGAAGAGGTATCTTATTATTGTTTTCAGCCGGAAAGTATTCTGGCGGAGAAATATCTGGAAATTGTCACGAAATTGGAACTGATTCAAAATCTGAAAGCCTATTATGACGTTTACTATCTCCTAGACAGGGAGAGCGTGGACGGGAGGAAAGTCCGGGATTATATCAGTGAATATTGTCAGTCTGAGAAGATTCCAAGGGATAACACGAGAATGGATATGGTGAAAACCTATAAGGATTACACTTTTATGAAGAAAAAGTGGAAAGTTTTCCTTCGTTCCATTCACAGTAAAGAGCCGGCATGGGAGCAGGTGATGGAACGTTTTGTAAGTTTCTTTGAGCCAATCTGGAAAGCGGTGGCAGGGGATTTTATTTTTTTTGGAGACTGGATGCCGGAGTTGAACCGGTTTTTGTGAAATAAGGTTTACAGTAAGTATTCTAAAAATACCGGAGAGAACATATGGAAGACATGCTGGATGAAAAACTAAAAAAGTACGGGGAAAGTGATTTTTATCCTTTTCATATGCCTGGGCATAAGAGAGGGGAGATGGATTTTCCAAATCCC